>Ga0224522_1000072_pt1 | contig 55268 bp, 44 predicted proteins | sample CFST25metaG_FD_182733 | JGI IMG/M metagenome (GOLD analysis project Ga0224522, IMG submission 182733) | Peat soil microbial communities from Stordalen Mire, Sweden - C.F.S.T25 | ecosystem: Environmental > Terrestrial > Soil > Wetlands > Peat | place: Sweden: Norrbotten County, Stordalen Mire...
AAAGTTCAACGAAGATTAAATGATCGTCCTAGAGCTGTACTAGATTACCTGAAACCTGATGAAGTTATTAATAATCTTGTTGCGCTAAAAATTTGAGACTACCATGCTAAAATTCAGGGACATAAATAAATTAGAAAGGTAGATTATGCCCGGAAAAAGTCAACAATGGTCAAAACCGCCAGAAATGCAAATTGATCCCACCAAGAAATACTCGGCGGTTTTTAAAACTGATAAAGGGGAATTTACTTGCAGCCTATATGCCAATAAGGCTCCGCGAACCGTGAACAATTTTGTTTTTTTGGCCCGGCAAGGGTTCTATGACGACACTATTTTTCATCGCGTCATAAACGATTTCATGGCTCAAGGTGGGGATCCAACGGGTACCGGCACGGGAGGCCCCGGATATAAGTTCGCCGACGAGTTTAACTCTACTTTACGCCACACCGGTCCAGGTGTGCTTTCAATGGCGAATGCGGGTTCAAACACCAACGGCTCACAATTCTTTATCACTCATGTAGCCACACCCTGGCTGGATAACAAGCATACGGTCTTTGGGCAGGTTGTCAAAGGGTTGGACGTTGTGCTATCCATCCCTGAGCGCGATCCAGAAAGAGTTGGCAGCCCCGCAGTAATGTTGAAAACGATCGAAATTATTGAAGAATAACTCATCAAAGTAAAGAGAACAGCAGGCTGTGAAAAAATTTGCCTGCTGTTTTTTTATTTTTCTTCGACAATCATTTGGATAAATTCGTTGACAATATCCGGATCGAAATGGGTACCAGCCTGGTTGATGATGTGCGCCAGGGCCTCATCTTTTTTCCAGGCTTCGCGGTAAGGCCGATTAGAAGTGAGAGCATCCCAGACATCCACAATGCAGAATATACGTGATGCCAGAGGGATATTCTTCCCTTCGAGACCGCGCGGGTATCCGCTGCCGTCCCACCACTCATGGTGGCAATAGGGAATATCGATGGCTCCCTTAAAGAATTTAATTTGGGAAAGCATTTCATACGCATAAGTGGGGTGCTTTTGCATGATGACCCACTCTTCCGAGGTCAATGGGCCATTTTTAAGGAGAATCGTATCCGGTACAGCCAATTTTCCAATATCGTGAAGCAATGCTCCCCGACGGATATTCTCCATCTGTTCTTCAGGAATATTTAAGCGTTTGGCAAGCCGCATCGTCATTTTTGCGATCCGCACCGAATGCCCCTGCGTCTCTTTATCGCGCAATTCCAGGGCGAGAGCCCACCCCTCGAGAGTTGAATCGTAAGCATGGCGAAGCTCTTCTGTTTGTTGAGCGTTTTGTTCAAAAAGATCAGCACGGTGAATTGCACTGGAGGTCAGGTCGCCGATCGCTTTCAGCAGGCGCAGGTCATTTTCACTAAAGTGTTGCTTTGAGCCGATCACCAGAGAACCGATGATTTCGCCTTTAGCCATAAGGGGAACACCGGCAATACCCGAAAATCCCTTACTATATTCAGGGTAGAGGATGTAGGGATCATTTTCAGGCCTTGTGTTTAGGTAGGCCCGCCCGGTAGAAATAATATGCCCACTTAATCCTTGATCCCTTCTCATTTTTACAGTTCCAAGGTCTTTCCAGACCCCGGAGGCTTTAGTGATTTCGATGAGCTGGGTTTGTTTATTGACCAGAGAGAAGAAAACCCCATCCAACTTCATAATTGCCATCAGCTTGGTCATAGCTGTTGAAAGCACCTGATCAGTGTTGATATTAATTCGCAACGTCTCGCCCATTTCGGCAATCACTTCCAATTCGTGTTCGCGCTGTTTGCGATTGGTAATATCAATTGCCGTACCGATGACCGCGGGTTGACCTTCAAAAAGGATTTGGGTGATCATCAAATCGATGGTTTTGGTTTCTCCATCGTGGGTGACGAGAGTGTGTTCCACACGCGCACGTCCAATATCTCCGTCTTTTCCTTGTTCAATATGGCTTGCCCCGTCAAGATTGACCTCAGTATTCATAATATCCAGCGGTTTCATCAGAAGAAGTTCATCTTCGGGAAAACCGGTAATTTGACACCACATTGGGTTAACGTAAAGATATTTGTCATCTCTGTAAATGAAAATACCAGCAGTCGTAGACTCGGAGAGGGTTCTGAATTTCCCTTCATTTTCGATCAGGTCGCGTTCAGCTTTCTTCTGTTCAGTAATATCGCGGATGTAGGCAACCAGGACTGGTAAGTCGGTGGTCGTTGTCTGGCGAATGCTCACCGCGACCGGGAAAATTGTCCCATCTTTGCGGACATTGACTACATCAAAGAGGGTACTACCCTGATTGAGTTCCCATTCAAGAAATTCATGAATATTGTCGGTAGATTGAGGACCGACCAAGTCTTTCACATTCAATTTGAGCATTTCTTCGCGGCTGTACCCGTATAACTGTAAAGCAACTTCGTTGCAATCAATAATGGCGCCATCCAATGACTCCATGAAAATAGCATCCGTGGAAGCCTCAATCAGCAATTGATTCCTTTTTTGACTGGCGAGAAGGTCTTGCTCGCGCTGCTTTCGATTGATCGCATGGGCAATTTGGGTGGAGACGAAAGTCAAAATTTGCTCGTCTTTTTTTCCATAACGAATTCCTGGAGAATAGGTCTGGGCACCCATCACGCCGATGATCTCATTTTCCACTTTAAGTGGAACGCCAATCCAATCCAGTGAAGGGGCGCCGATAGATTCAATACCTTCGTTATCCACCAATGCGCTAAATTTTTCAGGATTAATCGCCAAGGATTTGCCTGTGCGCAGAACATATTCAGTAAGACCGTTTCCAGGTGTTTTGGGTGGGGGTGGAGGATCGAATTGATCGACGAAATAAGGGAAACTGATCAAATCTTTCTTCTTATCATATAGAGCAATAAAGAGATTTTCGACTGGTGCCAGTTTTTTCAAGATTTCATGAATAGAGCGATACAAATAATTAAGATTGTCCACCTCATTCGTTGCCAATGAAATTTCCACGATGGCTTCATCAATCCTCTCCATTGCTTCTTTTTCGGTAATATCTTCCCCCACACTTGCAATTGCTTGTGGTACACCGTAAGAATCTTTCATCACGGTATTTGTCCAGGCAATGAGTCTGCGTTCGCCGCTGCGAGTGATTATCGGGTTTTCATAACGGACAGGTAATTGATCCAGCATCGCCAGGTCGATCAGATCGTGTTTTAAGGAGGAGGCTAAATCTGTAGGGATAAAACGGCTGAACCAATCTTGGTTCAATACTTCTTCCTTCTTCCAACCAGTTACTTCTGAAAAATAGGAATTACAGGAAACAACCTGGCCGTTTAGGTTAAGGACGATCGAGAGAAGTTTAATGTTTTCCATTAACTGGGCTAGGTGATTTTCAGATTCTTTTTCAACCTGCTGGGCCCTTTTTTTGTCGGTGATGTCTTCTCCGATTGATTGATACTCTAAAAATTTCCCGCTCTCGTCTTGAATAGCAATTGTGCGCCAGCGGTACCAATGAACTTCCTCTGGGGAGATCTGGACGTAAAATTCGTTCTCCAAAGGTTCCATCTCGGGAGAAATGTGGTTAAGCAGTTGTTTCATCAAGTAATTGTGTTTGATTTTGGTTTTGGCAGGCAGCTTTTGCGAAAATAATTCGTCAAGCGTAAGGCCTACATAATTCAGGAATGCAGTATTTGCAAAAGTTACCTTCCCCTCGCCATTAAAGCGAATCACCATTTCGGGGTTGTTCTCAACAATGGCTCGATATCTGGCTTCACTTTCGCGAAAGGCTTGTTCGGTACGTTTGCGTTCGCGAATATCCCGACCAATGGCAATATACGCATTGATTTCACCAGAATTATTCCGAATTATTGAAATACTGGTTTCGACAGGAATTTCTACCCCGTTTGCATCTCGAAGCGTAAATATTGAGCCTCTAGCAGGAAGCGATTCCCAGAGGGAAGGAAAACTAATTTCTGATGTTATGGCTTTGTCTAATATGAGGAAATCAAGGATATATTTTCCCTGGAGGGAATCAGGGTCTGTAGCCCCCACGAGATTGCAGAATTGATTATTCGCGAACAATATGGTCCCATTTTTTGAGAGCATAAGCACCGCATCGGGAGAAGCTTCTACCAGACTGCGATAACGCGATTCACTTTCCCAGAGAGCGTCTTCAATATTTTTTCGATCAGTGACATCAACCAGCCATCCTTGAATGGATTTATTCTTTGCAATCTCTTTTTCAACAGCCTGACCATGCTCTTCTATCCACTTATCCCCGCCGTTTGCCAGCTTGATTCTGTATATTACGCTATAAGGCTGGTGGGTGTTAACTGCATTTTTTACGATTTGAAAAATCGTTTGACGGTCGATTTCGGCGATGAGATTACGATAATTCTTTTTATTCCCCGTCATTTCAGAATCAGGATATCCAGTAAGAGCTAGGCATTGCTTGTCGATAGAGGTCAGTGCCAATCCTTTATCGTATTTACATTGAAATGAAGTCCAGGGAGTTATACTTGGAGAATTTTTCCCTTGCGAAGTAAAGGCTCGATCAGATTTTTGGTTATGGTGTTGGCTTTGAGTGTCAAGCATGAGCATTTTTGCTTGGGCGCCATGCCAGACAAGATCAAATACATTAGAAATTAAGATGGGCTTTTCATTAAGTCCTGACTGTGGGTTCTTTACCAGTAAATGGCCAGGGTGAGATTCTACGTCGGTGAGCCAGACAACGTGATCCCCTTCGCGTAAATGAAACGTTTTTTCGCTTTGAGGGCTCGAATAAAAAACAGCTCCTTCGCTGCTAATAATGACATACGCAATCCCCTTAATCACCGGTACAGTCATTTGCTTCATAGTGTTTGAAGACGGGATCGGTTGATTCACAAAATATCCTTTGTTCAACGGGAATTCTCAAGGTTCATTAATGTTGCAACCCTGTTGCGGCCGTTATGTTTCGCGATGTAAAGAGCTCGATCGGCGCGCTTAATTAATGCATCCAGGTTTGCGGTTAAGGAATCGAGCTCATCAACACCGATACTCACCGTTACCTGCAGCGTGTCCGTTTCTGTAATGACCTTGTTATTAGAAATGGCTTCCCGAATTCTTTCAGCTGCTACCATAGATGATTGAAGGTTATCGCCAATCAGGAGGACAACAAATTCTTCTCCGCCATATCGTCCGATGATATCGATTTCACGAATGTTATCTGAGATTCGTTTGGCTATTTCATGTAAAGTAAAATCACCGGCAGCGTGACCGTATCGGTCATTGATATCTTTGAAATTATCCAGATCGATCATCAAAGCAGATAAAGGCCTATTCATCCGTTTTGAAATTAAAAATTCACGGCTTCCCAATTCAAACAGGCCGCGGCGATTATTAATGCCTGTCAATTCATCCGTGATAGCCAGGCGTTGAACTTCAGCCAGTAAACGCGAATTTTCAAGGGCAATAGATATCTGACTATTGAAAATTTCGCCAGCTTTCAAATCTATTTCCTGCAAATTTTCACCGTATAAGCCCAGCAAGCCAATCGTTTTTCTTTCGACAATCAAAGGCAAGAATAAGGATTTAGATTCAGCAGTAATATCCAGAGCTTCCTGAAATTTGTTCACAAACGGTCCATATTTACATGGAATGGCATATTTCAATAATTGAACTGGATCATCGATAAACACAATTTGTCGGTTGTCGAGTGTGTTTCGGAATTCTTCTGTCTGGGGCGTGGGCAGGGAGACTTTCTTTTCCGGTGTCCAATCCAGCATTTTTAATTGAGTAAAAAGCTCGGCGCTTCGGGAGCAATAATCAATGGAGAGGGTATCAGATTGCTGCTCCCTGATAAAAAGTAAGCTGTGAATATGCATCTTTTCGAGGCCGTCACCCATCGTCTTGAGAATATCAGGTAATCCCTTGGTACTGAGGATACTGGCAGCCACAAAATTTAATGAGGCGATTAAGTCATTTGCGTGTTGGAATTGTGACGATTGAATTTTAGCTTCTTCGTACACATTGGATTTGTGGATGATTGTGGCTATCTGAAGAGCTGCATATTCTCCAATAGCGATCTCAGTTTCGGAAATATGCTTCGATTCTGAGAAGCCAATGAGCATGGCCCCTAAGGGATTTTCTTGAGTGATCATTGGCAGTGCCAGGATCAACCTGTCGTTAAAAGTGCGGTTCAATTGATCTTGCCAGGGGAGGTAACCTTCTTTCGTGGAGATAACCAGAGCATGCTTTTGGTTAATCACTTGTTCCGTGAGACTATAAGTATCGGGCTCTGTCGATTTTGGAAAATTGGGTACCAACCCTTTACCGAAAGCGGTAAGTTGTGTAGCCAATTTTTTCTCGGAATCCCATTGGGTGATCAGTAAAGAGTTGGCGTCGAAAATGGCGAGAATTTTTTGAGGCAATGTGAGCAAAATATCGTCCATTTGACTGGAATCCAACATGGTTCTGGTCAAGTCATTGATCAAGGCAATTTGGTGAAGACGATTCTTGGTTTCTGAGTAAACGTTGGCGTTTTCGATTGCGATGGCTGCCTGATCGGCTACTAACTGCAAACGACGCACATGTTTTTCATTAAAGATTTCCGGCGTGCCATTATCACAGTTTAAGAAAGCATACACTTCGCCCTTAATAATTATTGGCGCCGCTACAAATGAGCGTACCCAAAATGACTCGGGCATCGGTACCCAATCCGGAAAATCATGGGTATCCGAGACGAATAGCCCCTGCTTTTTTTTCAGCATTTGTTTGAAAGTTTTGATTTTACGGAAATCGAAAATACGAGAAGAGAGTATTTCACCGGTTCCCATTTGCTCATATCCATGTTGGCGGATTATCCGGCCATTGTTTCCTTCGGCCAATAAAATATTGCATGTGGTTGTGGGAACGATTTCTACCAACGACTGGATAATGTGGTCTAGAATAGTATCCAATTCGAGGCTGTTATTGAGTTTACTGGCGATATCTACCAGCTTAAGTGTGAATTCTTGCTGCTCTCGCTCAATTTCTTGACAGCATTCTTCCTGGCGAACAGCCTTGTCAGGAATTCCGACAAGAGGTTGTATTTTTCCATTTACATCAGGGGTCGCATCTTTACTGTTCATAATTCTCGGGTGGAAATTATGTGATTCAATGTTTATTGTTTCCCTTCAATGGATGAAAGAATCACCGTTGATTTTTGACGCTTCATACAATCAGGTTTATTTTACCCATAAAGTCAAATAAATTAAGCTTTTTCGTTTTTTTACTAACTCTTCTCCACAATAATCCACGGTGTATTACAATTTCGGAGTATTTTTATGTCCCTAATAACTTGACAAGGATATTTGGGCTAGATAAGATAAACTGATACCCATTCTGTTTGCGCAGTTTTTTCATTTCAGGATATATTAACTGAATGATACACCCATCTTGCGAAAGTAAAAAAAGATTTGATACCCGAAAATAATTGTTTCTAGAAATAATCACTATAAAAAATGGCAAAATGAATTATTTCTTGAAATAACCCCACTTTTGTATCGGAGCCAAAATGGAAAAAACATTCAAATGGTATCATCTTATTTTCCTGAATATTTATTGGTTGGGTATCAACATCACAACCAATATCATGCCGGTTTTGTTACCTGCACTGGTTTTGATCTTTGCTCCGGAGAACCAAAAAAGCACTGCGTTGGCGAACATACGTGTCATTGGGCTGGTAGTGGCTATGCTGATCCAGCCAATCGCCGGCATGTTCAGCGACCGCAATACTTCCCGGTGGGGAAGGCGGCGTCCGTATATTTTGGCCAGCGCGCTGCTGAGCATTGTTTGTCTTTTCTTGATTGGCCTCAGCCCCTCATTTGTTAATTCATCCGCAGACCGATTTTTTAATCCCACTTTTGGTTTCACCACAGCCTATGCTGTGCTGCTTCTGGGGGTTATCTTAATGCAGTTCTCTTCGAATATTGGTCAAGGAGCGACGCAAGGGCTGATCCCGGATCTGGTTTCAGGTCAACAGCGCGGCATGGCTGCTGGTTTCAAGTCTTTGATGGAAATTCTACCCATGGCGCTTGTCTTCTTTGTCGGATCATTTATAGACAAGGGTCAAATCTGGCTGGTCGTCGGCATTATGATGGCCGGATTCCTGGCTACCGCCCTGGTGACGATTTTTACGGTGCATGAAACGCCGATCACCGAAAAACCTGCTTCTGGATTGGGTAAAGGCACTCTCCGGTTATTTGGCCTGACGATTATTTTCTTTGTTACCACCCGGCTGGCTATCTGGGGAATCAGTGCGGCTAGTAATTTATTAACCCCTTATCAGCTTTCACCGGTGGTATTCATTCTGGTGATCGGTCTGGTGGGGTTAATCTGCATGGCTGGTTCGGTATTCATCGGTGTCTTTTTAGGCGCATCGGTGGGGATCGGCAAAGAAGCAACCGGCCAGAGATCATTCATCTGGTGGATAGTTAATCGGCTGCTGATTCTAGCAGCGATCACGGGGATTCGCGATTTCGCACAATATTATTTACGTGATGTGCTAAAAGTAGCTAACCCTGCCAGCGCCAACACGAAACTGCTGCTGATGATCGCGGCTTTCCTGGTGCCGGCAACTTTGGTAGGTGGAAAACTGGGAGATAAGTTTGGCCGCAAGCGGATGCTGCTCTTCTCGGCAGTCATCGCGTTTGCAGGTACAGTAGTGCTTTTGATTTCGCACACCATGCCGATGGTGTATGTGGCGGGCGGCATCGTCGGGCTTGGCTACGGTTTCTTCATGGCTTGTTCCTGGGCACTGGGCACGGAACTGGCCCCAGAGAAGGAATCAGGTAAATATCTGGGCATTTCCAATCTGGCAGGAGCAGGAGCGGGGATCGTTGGTACAGGTATCGGCGGCCCAATGGCAGATTCGTTCAACGCTATCACTCCCGGATTGGGGTATCTGGTGATTTATGCCATTTACGCCGGCTTGCTTGTAATCTCTGTAATAGTGCTCATTAAAGTAAAAGACCCGGCGAAGAGCTTACCGGCAGATATTTAGAACTAAGAGAAGAGGATCAAGCATGACTTTTATAGGATCTGTTCTTGGCGGGTGTTAAGATGACTCAAAAAATTCATTTGATTTTCAAGACCCATTTGGATGTCGGTTTCACCGATTTTGCAGCCGTGGTTCTGAATAATTATTTCGCAAACTATATCCCCGCAGCCATGCGGGTGGCTAAAGTGATGCGAGAAGCGGGTCATCAGGAAAGGTTCATCTGGACGACGGGTTCGTTTTTAATTTATGAATACCTGGAGCAAGGCACAACAGCTGAACGGAAACAAATGGAAGAGGCTATTACGGCTGGAGATATTGCCTGGCATGCGCTGCCTTTCACCACACATACAGAATTAATGGATGCAGATTTATTCCACTTTGGCCTTTCGCTCTCGGCGGAACTGGATAATCGGTTTGGCAAACATACCATTGCGGCAAAAATGACCGACGTTCCCGGCCACACCCGCGGGATCATTCCCCTTTTGGCCGAAGCCGGTGTTCAATTCTTGCATATCGGTGTCAACCCTGGCTCGACAGTCCCCGGCGTTCCCCCACTTTTCAGTTGGCAAGATTCGTCCGGAGCAGAGATAGTGGTGATGTATGAAAGTGGCTACGGCAGTACATTCACTATTTCCGGAATCGAAGATTCTCTGGCTTTTGGGCATACAGGTGACAATCTCGGCCCGCAATCGGCGGAGCAGGTATTATCCGTTTACACTGATGTGCGTAAGAAGTTTCCTGAATCAGAAGTGTTCGCCTCCACGCTGGATGCCTTTGCGGAGAAGCTCGCTCCTATCCGAGCCAGTTTACCTGTTGTCACTCAAGAAATCGGGGATACCTGGATTCATGGTACAGGCAGTGACCCGATTAAAGTGAGCAGGTTTAAAGAGTTGAGCCGGCTGCGTGCTGGATGGTTGAAAGAAACACCCGTGCTGGCCGAGGACAGACGTTTTAAAACATTCAGCCGGCGTTTGCTGATGGTTCCTGAGCACACCTGGGGAACGGATGAAAAAACATATCTGGGCGATCACGAAAACTACAGCGCAGCGGCTTTTAATGCAGTCAGGGGAGAGGCAAACTTTCAGAAATTCCAAAGCTCCTGGGTGGAAAAACGCGCTTATCCACAAGATGCCGTCAATGCTCTTGAAGCATTACCGCAGGCCGAAATTGCCAGTCAGCATCTACAGGCAATTCGTCCGCAGGAGCCCGACCTTTCTAACTGGAGCCTTTTAAAAAATTCAGCGGAAATACAGCAAACATCCGGCCTACAGCTTCGTTTCGACCCCAAGACTGGCGCATTGACTTCATTTTGCGCGAGCGCCGGCGGCCAGGATTGGGCGTCAGCGGGAAGTCACCCACTGGCCTGGATTCGCTATCAAACTTTTTCAGCTGAGGATTACGAACGCTTTTTCAATCAATATATCATCCCTGCTGAACGCAATAATGGTTGGGCCAGAGAAGATTTCACAAAGCCTGGTCTGGAACTTGCCAATCCGGTGGCTCGATTCTGGCAGCCGCAGGTGATAGAGGCTTATTCCCGGCAATCGGCAGAAGAAGCCGGATTCCTTTTTCATTTGGTTTCCGAACCGGACAGTACAGCGGACTATGGGTGCCCGCGAGATTTTTGGTTGGAATACCAGCATAGGGCAAATTCACCTGCCCTCAACATTGAATTACAGTGGTTTCACAAACCTGCCTGCCGAATGCCTGAAGCAATCTGGCTGTCATTTTTACCGGAGACCGAAGGGATCGAAGCCTGGCAAATCGAAAAATTGGGGCAGATGATCGATCCTGTGGAAGTCGTGCCCAATGGAAACCGTCATTTGCACGCTTCAGGAAGCTACATTTTGTGGCAAAGGCAGAAAAGCAGATTAAGGATCAGTTCGCTGGATGCACCATTGGTCGCTCCCGGTAAACCTTCTTTATTGGATTTCAACAATGAGCTGCCGCAAATGACCGATGGGATGCACTTTAACCTGCTAAATAATATCTGGGGAACAAACTTCCCAATGTGGTTTGAAGAAGATTGCCGTTTCAGATTTGAACTCACTCTTGAATCCCAGCGCGAATAATTTCAGGTTGGATCCATTGCAACTGATTTCGGAAATTCTCGTATACATAGTGATAAATAAGTTTGAGAGGTAAATATGGAAAATACGAGACATCACTATCATTCCTTTTTTTGGCCAACGATTCTTATTGGTGTTGGCGTGATCTGGTTATTGGTAAATTTTGGGATCATTGCCCCAGTCAGCATCGGCATGATCTGGCAATTTTGGCCGCTTTTATTGATTATGCTGGGTCTGGATATATTATTCAGCCGCCACTATGCCTGGGTGGGCAGTCTGGTGGGAATTTTGGCCGTAGGAGGCCTGGTTGCTTATCTGATTATGCAGCCTCATACCGGATTGCAAACGACCGGCCAGATTCTGAATGAAACCTTCACAGCTCCTTTAGGCGAAACGACAGCGGTTACTTATAATTTAGAAACAGCTTCTGAGCCTGTGCATCTTTATGCGCTCAACAACGATTCAAGCCAGTTGATTGATGCTAATTTGACTCATCAAGGGACGATCGGTTTCAGTGCCACCGGCACTACCAACAAAATGGTGACTCTGACTGAGTCCTCCAACCCGACAGATTGGTTTGCCTGGACGCTGGCCAATGGTAATTTGAACTGGGAAGTGGGCTTGACGACAAAAATCCCCGCGGATGTGAAAATCAATGGGGGCAGCGGTTCAATCGATGCTGATCTTGAAAGCGTGAATGTTCAATCGTTGTCCGCCGATTTGGGTTCTGGATCATCGACTTTTAAATTACCGCAATTAAAGACGAGTCAGATGGTCGACCTCAACAGCGGTTCGGGTTCGGTGACAATGAGTATACCGGCAGAAACGGACGTCACCTTACGGTTGCAGAGTGCCAGTGGATCGATCAGTATCAGTATCCCAGCCGGGGCAGCCGTACACATAGAAGTGATGGACAGCGGTTCAGGCAGCCTTAGTGTTCCGAGTGGGCTTCTGAAAATTTCCGGAGATGATAAAACTGGCACCTGGGAAAGTAATGGGTATGCTCAGGCAGCACATCATATTCTGATCAAGATTCTAGACCGTGGATCGGGCAGTATTTCGATTCAATAATTCAAGTTGCCAGAAAACAGGATGCCGCGAAGGCATCCCGTTTTGTAATTGAGGGTGGAAACATTAAAAATTTCTTATCTATTGTTAAGCGATTCTTTATAACAAAAATGTAACATTTGAAGATGATAAACAAGATATTTGAATAAGGTTGACATATCATTTATTCCTTAAGTCAAATATCCTAATTTCAGGAGGTTTTAAAATGAAAAAGAGGATTATAGCAGTTTCATCGCTATTTGTAATTGTGGCCTTATTGGTTAGTTGCGCGCCAGCAACCGGCCTGGCTACAAGTGCACCTGCGGCCGTCTCCGCTACACAGGCTCCAGTAGCCATTACAATGACCACGGTAGACGAGCAAACGGCATTTGAGCAGATCTACGCAGCTGTAAATCCATCTGTGGTCGATATTTTAGTTACCGAAACCACTTCCGCGGCCTCAACAGATACGCAGTTCAACTTTCCGTCCATTCCGGGATTTCCAGATCTTAATAACCAACAACCGCAGCAATCTACACCTACACAGGTGGAAGGCGCCGGCTTTATCATTGACCCAGCCGGGTACATTGTCACAAATAATCATGTGGTTGAAAACGCATCCCGGATTGTAGTGACTTTCTCTGATGGGACGCAGGTCGATGCAAAATTGATCGGGACCGATCCGGCCACTGATCTGGCAGTCATTCAGGTCACCGGAGTGGATGCTTCATTGATCAAACCGATCAAGCTGGCAGACTCAACCCAGGCCAAGGTTGGACAAATCGTAGTCGCAATCGGCAGTCCGTTTCAATTACAGGGCACCATGACAACCGGTATTGTCTCAGCTCTGGGTCGTACAATGGAAAGCACAGCTGCTTCGAGTTCAAATTTGAATTCCAGTTCAGCCACCGCATCCTATTACAGCATTCCTGATATTATCCAGACCGATGCGGCCATTAACCACGGAAACTCTGGTGGTCCTTTGGTCGATTTGAACGGGCAGGTCATAGGTGTCAATACTGCAATTACTTCTACCAGTGACAGCAGCGCCGGTATCGGTTATGCCATCCCCAGTGCCATAGTCAAGTTAGTCACGGCAAATCTGATTGCAACAGGCACAGCGGAACATACTTATCTTGGCATCAGCACTCTGGACCTAAATGCTGACATCTCGATAGCCATGGGTTTACCGACAACTACACGCGGTATTCTGATCAAGGAAGTCGCTGCAGCAGGCCCTGCTGGGAAGGCTGGTTTACAAGGGAGCACTAAACAGGTTACCATCGATGGAGTAAATACAACTGTTGGCGGTGATATCATCACCAGTATCGATGGAAACAGTGTAAAGACATACAACGACCTGGTCTCCTATCTTCTCCTCAAGACCAAAGTCGGGCAGCAGGTCACTCTGGGCATCCTCCGTGATGGCAAAGCCATGACCGTAGAAGCGACTCTACTGGCCAGACCCGCCAATTCGTAATATTCAATATACAGATATAAAAATCCACCCGGACGCATTTCAAACCGGGTGGCTTTTCTATTTAATTTTCTTACTTGTGCGGAGCTGATTTTAGGTAATCCGCAATGATGCGGTCGCAAAGTTGATTAAATAAAGGATCGACCTTTTGCCGGGAAACATCAGCTTTGTACCAATCCATAATTTCAGTAACCCCGCGGGCAAATGGAATCGTGGCATAAAAATCAGGCACCAGACGTTTAATCTTGCTGTTGTCAAAAATCACACTATAGGATTTATCACCGAGCAGACCGGCTCCCCAGTTGGGATCATATTGGGCGATGCGGTCAGAGGGGATATGCACGATTTCAGGCGTGACGCCGGCGGCTTTGGCACAAAGGGTAAATATTTGATTCCAGGTGAGGGATTCATCCGAAGTGATTTGAATGGCTTCACCAAGAGCGTGAGGGTTACCGAGCAAACCAACGAACCCTTTGGCAAAATCGCGGTGGTGAGTCAGCGTCCATAAAGAAGTGCCGTCCCCATGGACGATCACGGGTTTCCCCTTGATCATGCGGTCAACCACCGTCCAGCCACCGTCCATCGGCAAGAGTGTCTTGTCATAAGTATGGGAGGGACGCACGATGGTGACCGGAAATTGTTCCTGCCTGTAGGCATGGAGCAGCCGCTCTTCGCAGGCGATTTTATTGCGCGAATATTCCCAGAAAGGATTTTCCAGCACTGTCGATTCGGTGATGGGTAACCCCGCCAACGGTTTTTGATATGCGGAAGCCGAACTGATAAAGATGTATTGCTCGGTGCGATGGCGAAAGAGCTGCAGGTCAGTTTCGATGTGCTGCGGTGTAAAGGCTACCCAGTCGGTCACTGCGTCGAAATGGAGTTTGCCGATTGCTTTTTCTACAGATTCGGGGTCGCGGATGTCGCCGTGCAGCACCTGGGCACCCTCAGGAATGGGACGGCTGGATTGCCCGCGATTGAGCAAATAGAGTTCGACGCCACGGTCCAGCGCCAATTGTGAACATGCAGAGCTAATGATTCCGGTACCGCCAATGAATAATACTTTCATACCTTCCTCCATATTTATCCTTCAGCCCAATTTTACTCTTTTTGCCAGCGAAACACAAAACCGGGTATCAGAGGGGAAGCTTGTACACTGATTGGATTTCACCTTTTTCGAGCTTATAATTAAAAAACAAGAACGTGTTGGAATAGGAAACGATTCTCCTGATTTTCAGGAAAGGATAATTGCAAAATGGCAAATGACCAGTCTTATGATGATTTTTCAATGGATGAGTTATTGCAATTAAATCAGCGCAATATTTCTAAAGAGGATTTGACAAAATATCAGGGGTACATGGCTGAAATCTTTACCGCTTTTGGCATGGATATTAATACCCCTTCAACAGTAGATACCCCGCGCCGGTTTATCGAGGCATTATATGAATCGACCAACGGATATGACGGTGATCCGAAGCTGATTAAAGCCTTTCCCAAGGAATGCCGTGGTGAACCGGATTGCCGGCTCAGCCAGGTGATCGAAGGCCCCATTCATTTTCATTCTCTGTGTGAACACCATGTCTTTCCATTTTATGGAGAAGCCTATGTGGGTTATGTGGCGAATGAACGCATCCTGGGTATTTCAAAATTGACCCGCCTGGTGCGTTTGTATACCAAACGCTTCGCGGTACAGGAACGTATCGGCTACCAGATTGCAGATACCCTGGAAGCGCTGATGGCACCGCACGGGGTAGCTGTTTATATTCGGGCGAAACACATGTGCGTAGAAATGCGGGGCGTACGCGAAATTTCCCCGGCGACGCGCACGACGGTTTTCCGCGGTGTCTATTCTGAAGATCCGTCGCTCCGGTCTGAGTTCTTGAATATTTGCGGATTAAACAAACAGGCAGCTTAAAAAGTTCGGGTTTTCAATGTGAATAAAAATCCAGTTTCTCTCTATTGAGAAACCGGATTTCATTCTTATTACTGTTAGTTCTTTCCGCAAATTTGTTCCCACTCACATTGGTCGTCGCCGAGAAGGCGCGCGCTGTCGTCAGGGCCCCAAGTACCCGGCTCATAGATCGAAAGAGGCGGCGCGTAGGGGGTGTCCCATCCCTGCAAAATTGGATCAATCAATTGCCAGCTCAGTTCTGTCTGGTCGGCACGGGTGAAGAGCGAGGCTTCGCCGGTACTCACATCCAGAAGAAGTCTCTCGTAAGCGTCCGGCAAAGAGTTGGGTCCAAATTCATCACGATAGTTAAAATCCATATTTACTGAACGGGTCTCTGCAAGAGTACCGGGAACTTTGGCTTCGAAACGCAGATGCATGCCTTCGTCCGGCTGCAAGCACAACGAGAGCAAGTTTGACGACCCGCAAAAATCCGCCTGCATCGGGAAGATGCGGTGTGGAACTGTTTTGAACTGGATAATGATCTCGCTCACCTTTTGCGCCATTTTCTTACCGGAGCGCAGGTAAAACGGCACCCCCTGCCAGCGCCAGTTATCGATTAAGAAACGCATGGCAGCAAAGGTGGCCGTTTTTGAATCTGGAGCTACATTGGGTTCAGCCGTATAACCGCGGTATTGACCGCGCACAGTATGTTTTTCGACTTCGTTGGCAGCAATTGGGCGTATGGCGCTGATGACTTTCACTTTTTCATCACGCAGGGCATCGGCTTTATATGAACTGGTCGGCTCCATGGCTACCAGGGTGAGGAGCTGCAGCAGATGGTTCTGGAACATATCCCGAACCACGCCAGCTTTATCGTAATATTTGCCCCGAGTTTCCACGCCCACCTTTTCAGCTACCGTAATCTGAACACTGTCGATGTAATTGCGATTCCAGATTGGTTCGAAGATGGTATTGGCAAAGCGGGCAACCAGGATGTTCTGAACGGTTTCTTTCCCCAAATAGTGGTCGATGCGGTAGACCTGGTGCTCATCCATTACCTCGTGCAAACTCTGGTTGAGCGCTTTGGCGGATTGGAGATCGCTGCCGAAGGGTTTTTCGATCACCACCCGGCGCCAACCCTCCTTTTCGCTTAATTGGTTGGTTTTGGCCAGACCGTCAATAATTTCAAGAAAATATTCAGGGGGGGTTGCCAGGTAATAAATGTGATTACTGCCTGGTTTTTCCACCTCTGCCAATTTGGTCTTGAGAAATTGATATGTTTCCGGTTTATTGAAATCGCCTGAATAATAGGTAAGATGAGCAGCAAAACTATTCCAATCTACCTCGCTGGCTGTGACGCCGCCCAATTCGAGTAAGCTTTCATGTGAAAGGCGGCGAAAATCGTCGTGGCTCCAACTGCGGCCGGCGATACCGATGATCTGAAAATCGGCTGCAATTTGTTTTTTTGTGAAAAGGTTAAATAATGCCGGAATCAATTTCCTTCTGGATAGGTCACCGGATGCCCCAAAAATGACATAAATAGTCGAGTCTGACATAATATCTCCTGATTGCTTTAATTGTATTGCAAAATCATCAAAATCAGATAAGATTTGTACAATATTTAGTTTAACGATCAAAAGGGTGAGCGATCTCGGGCTATAATTTATATAGCGATTACGTTCAGAGCGCGAAGCTCTGCTGGAGGTTTAACAATGGAACTGGCAATGATTGGCTTGGGAAAGATGGGCGGAAACATGGTGGCTCGGTTGCTTAAAGGCGGTCACCGCGTTGTCGCTTTTGATGTGAGCACTGATGCAGTGAAAAGAACGGCACAGATAGGCGCAGAAGGTGCCCACTCTGTGGAAGATGCGGTGAAGCTGCTGGCAGCTCCCAGAGCCTTCTGGGTCATGGTCCCATCAGGAGAAGTGACTGAGAAGACGATTAAGACGCTCAGCAGGCTGGTAGCTCCGGGTGACATCATCATCGATGGAGGCAATTCCTATTACAAAGACTCCATGCGGCGGGCGGCAGAGCTGAAAGAAAAGAGCATCAATTTTGTCGACGTAGGCACCAGCGGCGGAGTATGGGGGCTGCAAGAAGGTTACAGTTTGATGATCGGCGGCGAGAAAAATGTGGTTGAAAGCCTGACGCCTATTTTCCAAACTCTGGCACCGGAGGCAGATAAAGGCTGGGGGCGTGTCGGCCCCGCCGGAGCCGGGCATTTCACCAAGATGGTACATAACGGCATCGAGTACGGACTGATGCAGTCCTATGCTGAAGGGTTCGAAATCATGCACGCCAAGAAAGAGTTTGATCTCGACCTGGCTCAGATTTCGGAAATCTGGCGTTTTGGCAGTGTAGTGCGTTCCTGGTTGTTGGATTTAACGGCTGGTGTGCTGAAACAGGATGCCACGCTGGACGACCTGGAAGCCTTTGTTCCGGATTCGGGGGAAGGCCGGTGGACCGTGGCAGAAGCCATTGACCTGGATGTAGCCGCGCCAATCATTACCCTGTCGCTGCAAAGGCGCATCCGCTCGCGCCAGACTGCGCCTTTTGGGGATAAACTGCTTTCGGCCATGCGCAACGCATTCGGCGGCCACGCGGTCAAGAAAACCCGGTAATTTTCCGCTTAGAGCAGCATTTTGATGCGGGCGTGAGTGCCTAATTCAGCGCACAGAGCATCCACCTGAGCGCGGGTCTGAGCCAGAAACTCGATCGAGATAGACCGATATTTATTCTGGCTGCTCATGCGGCTCATAATATTTTCTTCCAATAAATCGGATACATGCCGGCGCACAATCTCCAGCACGAAAGATTCAAAATCATCGGCTTCTTCACCGATAATGCGCAGAGGAAAAACCATCGGGAATTCCAATTCAGGTGCGTTCAGGTCTTCAGTCATTGCGGTGCCTCACTGCTGACAATTATAACTCAGGCAATTTTCCATTTTTGAGCTGCGTAAAGGAACCCACTCATGAACCACAATTCTCACGAAATTCTTACTGAACTCATGGAACAACCGCAGAGGCTTAAAGACCTGATTACTTTTTACGCTTCTGGTTCTGGAAGTGAGCTGCTGTCCCGGATTCCGTGCGGTGGGCGGGTATTATTCACCGGTGCGGGCTCTGAATATTATTTAAGCGAGATTGCAGCAGAATTGTGTTGTGAAAAAGGGGTGGATGCCAGAGCCGTCGAAGCAACCAATCTAGTGCAATGGCCGGATGTTGTAAAGGATCAATATTCGCTGGTGTTCATCCTTTCCAGCCTGGGTTCAGAGGAAGAAATCGCTCGGTTGCAATCACACCTCGATCCCAGGAAAGTTGTGGTTGTAACCAACAAACCGGAGAGCAGCCTGGCGGAATGGGCGACCATAAACCTGCCGATTTTCGCTGGATTGGAAAACTGGCAGGGCAGCAAATCTTTTCTCAATGCCGGAATTTTACTCTGGTTGGTGAGCCGGAGAATTACGCAAGCATGGGATGGAAGCGAAAACGATCAGCTTAAACGCCTTCGGCAAAGGGTTCAGCTCCTGCTCGAAGGAAGAGCCGCCATCGATGAACAATGGCGTAATTGCCTGGCAGATTGTGACCATTTATTTTTCGACGGCTGCAAAATAAATCGTTTCATCGCTGCACAATCCTCACTCACTTTCCTTCGCTGGAGAGGGATTCAAGTGAGTGCTTTTCCACGGGATACGCTGGCCGGATCTACGAAACCCGGGTGGGGAATCATCGAGTTCAGAGAGTCCCCTTTGAAAAATAACCCGGCAGCAGAAATCCCTGGCGTTTTTGACAAAACCATTTTTCTCGTAGATGGATTCCCTCAGCCCGCGACTGCTCCCCTGCGTCCGGGGACTGGATTGGCTGCAGAAATGGGGATGTGGTTAAATTGGGTCTCCATCCAGTTATTGGCAATTCATCCGGAATTACACTAAAAACTTGCTTTGGCGGGCAATGGGGGAAGAACATTGCCTGTTGTTTTCTGATATATCCCGACTATACTAAAAATAGAAGTCCCTCTTTTCTTCTGTGAATGGGAGGTCGAATTGGATTTAGGTGGAGGAAAATTTTCCAAACAAGCAGGTGGTTATCAAGACCAAAACCGGCATTCAATCACCAGATTAATTCTGCTTTTTGCTTTGCTTTTTTTAATCATTTGTGGGATTGCACTGGCGTATTACTTATCCCAGGTGGAACGGATACGCGTGGAAAAAGCGGACGAATTGACATCGATCGCAGCCTCAAAAGTAAATGAAATCGAAGCCTGGCGGGGGGAAAGAATGGGAGACGGGTTGAGGGTCCAGAAAAACCCGCTCGTCTACGATAGTTTACTGAATTATCTGAACAACCCTGATGACCAAACTTCAAAAGAAGAAATCGTTGCCTGGCTCGAAAATATCCGTTCTGCCAATTCTTACAGCACTTATTATTTATTGGATGGTCAAGGAAATATTCTTTTTAAAGATATGACTCATCCTGAAGAGTTGGATGCAGAGGATACCAATTTAGTTAGACAAGCGTTTGCAAACAACCAAATTATTTTATCCGACCTGCATGTTGTGAATGACGGAAAATTGATTCGCCTGGATTTGATGGCGCCAGTTTCTGGTCAATTTGCACATCCCATTGCTGTGGTGGTCTTGAGCATCGATCCTTACCAATTCCTTTATCCTCTGATTCAGAGCTGGCCTCTGGATTCGAAAACAGCCGAAACAGTCCTGTTCCGCAAAGAAGGGGATAAGGTACTTTATTTAAACGACCTGCGCTTTGCACCAAACTCGGCAATGCGTTTAAGCTTTCCCCTGAGTTCACCTGATTTACCGGCTGCTGAAGCGTTAATGGGCAATTCTGGACCGTATGAAGGGGTGGACTACCAGGGGAGTAAAGTACTGGCGGTTTCTACAGCGATCCCAAATACAGATTGGTACATGATTGCCAAAGAGGACCAATCTGAAATCTTTGCCGAAAGCGCCCGTGAAGGTTGGGTCATGGCCGCCGTCCTGGTCTTGGCCCTCATTTCGATTCTTTCACTGGCATTCACCTTAATTCGCAGGCAGCGCCAGATCCTCGTTAACCAGTTGCTCACCTCTGAGCTCGAACAACAAAAAATACATCAGAAATTTGATCTCCTTTTCGATCAAAGCAATGATATCGTCATTGTTTTCGACGATCAAGGTCAAATCACTGATGCCAACGACCGGGCGTACGAAGCGTATGGATATGCTCAGGATGAATTCGTCCAGAGAAATGCAGAGGAATTAATTGCTCCTGAATTTCGCAGTGAACTTAATTCTTATTTGACCCAGATTCGCGCAGAAAACGGCAAACGTTTTGAAATGAGGCATTTGCGCAAAGACGGTTCAATTTTTCCCGTCGAGATCAGCAGCCGTTACTTTGAGGTAGAGAGTAAGGGATATTATCTGAATATTATCAGAGATATCAGCGAACAAAAGCTAAATCTCGATTTATTAGGGATCAGCGAAAGTAAATATCGAAATTTGGTAGAACATGCAGCAGATGGGATTTTTATTGCAGATGCTTCAGGTAGATTTCTGGATGTTAATGAACAGGGTTACCAGATGCTTGGGTTTACCAAGGACGAGTATTTAAAATTATCGTTGTCTGATATTGTGGCTAAGGAAGATCAACTTGCCCATCCTTTACAAGTCAAAGAGCTAACCAAGACTCCCAATAGAATGGTCGTGTCTGAAAGGGTAATCGTGCGTAAGGATGGCAGTCAGCTCCCCGTTGAGATTATTGCATATGGTTTACCTGATAACCGGATGCAAGGGATCGTTCGGGATATCACAGATCGCGTTAAACAGCACAAAGAGGTGGAGGACGTGGCAGAACGATACCGCCAGCTTTTTGAATTCAATCCGTTGCCCCTGTATGTTTACGATACGCAAACTTTAAACTTTCTTGCGGTCAATGATGCCGCTGTAAGGTATTATGGGTTTACAAAGGCCGATTTTTTGGGTATGAAAATCACGGCGATCGAGGCTGTGAAAATACCAGTGGTGGAAATAACGGGTGAACAGAGTTCCTTTGGTGAATTGATCGCTTTTCCGACGCAACATATAAATCAACAAGGGATGATCAAGGATGTAGAAATCACCTCACATTCTCTGCTATTCAACGGTCACCCGGCAAGTCTGGAGTTGGTGGTCGATGTCACTGAACAAAAGCGAACTGAAGCAGAAATTCGCGGCAAGCAAGAATTACTCGACATGACGGGTCGTGTGGGTAAAATCGGCGGTTGGGAAATCGATGTCGTCAAAGGCACTTCTAGTTGGACCGATGAGGTGTCACTGATCCAGGACCTTGATCCAAAAGTGCCGGCCTCGGTTGAATTTGGCTATTCGTTTTATTCACCGGAATCGCGGCCAATCATCGAAAAGGCGGTCAATGAAGCGATCCATGATGGCAAACCCTATGATCTTGAGCTTGAAATTATCACCACAAAGGGAGCCCATAAGCTGATCCATACAACGGGTCTGCCGGAATTAAAGGATGGTAAAGTAGTTAGAGTAGCTGGTATTTTCCAGGACATTACCGAGATTAAGAAAGCGGAAGCAGAGATCAAAAAACTGAATGACGAACTGGAGCAGCGCGTGAAAGACAGGACAGCCGAGTTATCCGCGGCTAATCAGGAATTGGAGGCATTCTCATATTCGGTTTCTCACGATCTGCGCGCTCCCATCCGTGCCATTGACGGTTTTTCACAGATCATCTTGGAAGATTTCCAGAAAGACATCAATCCCGATGTGCAGCGGTATCTGGAAATCATTCGGACGAATACCGGCAATATGGGCAATTTGGTCGATGATCTACTGGCCTTTTCACGTTTAGGGCGGCAGGCTTTGGAGCGGCAAACGGTGAATACCAGGCGGCTGGTCGAGGAAGTGGTCGCAGAAATTAAAATGGGGGTTCCGGAGCGGCAGATAGAATTCAAGATTGGTGATTTACCAGATTGCCAGGCGGATGTGAACCTGCTGAAACAGGTCTTCATCAATCTAATTTCAAACGCTGTTAAGTTTACCCGTCATTGTGACCATGCCAAAGTGGAAATTGGAGCCTCCAAGCAGCCCGCATCCGGTAATGTACAGGTAGTAAATAAATCAAATTATTGTTATTATGTAAGGGACAACGGAGTCGGTTTTGATATGCGTTATTACGATAAATTATTTGGTGTGTTCCAACGGCTGCACAAGGCAGAAGATTATGAAGGCACCGGGGTTGGCCTGGCCATCGTAAAACGCGTGGTTGAAAAACACGGTGGCATGGTTTGGGCGGAATCGCAGCTAAACAAAGGAGCGACTTTCTATTTTGTTCTTGGGGAGAAGAATGAAAATGGCAAACCAGATTGAAATACTGTACATAGAAGATAATCCAAGTGATATCGAATTGACCTTACATGCCTTTAAAAAGAACCATCTGGCAAATGATATTCTTGTAGCCAGGGATGGAGAGGAAGCCCTGGATTTGATATTTGGCAAGGAACGCAAACCTGATGGAGATCTAACCTATATTCCGCGGGTTATTTTACTCGATCTCAAATTACCCAAAGTGGACGGCTTGGAAGTACTACGCGCGTTAAAATCTGATGACCGCACCAGAGCCATCCCCGTAGTGGTATTAACTTCCTCACGAGAAGAGAAAGACATCATCGAGAGTTACCGTTTGGGAGTGAATAGCTACATCGTCAAGCCTGTCGATTTTGAGAAGTTCGCCGAGGCTGTAAAAACTTTGGGCCTTTACTGGCTGCTGATCAATCAGCCCCCGACCCATTAGGCGATCAATTTCTGGTCACCGCATCCAGATCACTTAAACAGCGTTTAACAAGGGGTTTCACTGGCTTATCCATGAAACAGGCTATAATTGCCCCTCAGGATCAATCATGGAATCAATTCGCGAACTTTTTCGTATTGGGCATGGCCCTTCCAGCAGTCATACCATGGGGCCGCGTTTGGCGGCTGAGCAATTCCGGGCACGGACTGCCAATGCGGTCAGCTACCGGGTAACTCTTTTTGGCAGTCTGGCTGCCACCGGCCGCGGCCATTTGACGGATGCGGCAATTCGCAGCGCACTTGCCCCAGTCGTGGTGGAATTCATCTGGAAAGCAGATGAAGAATTACCTATACATCCAAACGGCATGGTCTTTGAGGCGTTGGATGCGCAAGGCAAGGTGTTGGATCAGTGGCAAGGATACAGCATTGGGGGCGGAGCGATCCTGGCAGAAGGGGAATATTCGAATAAAAATCAGATATACAAAGAAACGAGCCTGCAAGAGATTTTACGCCTGTGTACGCAGGAGGGTAAAACCTTGTGGGAATATGTCGAAGATAACGAAGGGAAAGACATCTGGGAATATTTGCAGCGGGTACTGATGGTGATGCACGCCTGCATCGAACGCGGATTAAACACTGAAGGGGTTTTGCCGGGTGGGCTGGGATTGGCTCGACACGCATGGACTATTTACCGAAAAATTCAAATGACGGGCGGGCAGCTGAAAAAAGAAGGGTTCTTGCCGGCTTACGCGCTGGCAGTTGCAGAAGAAAACGCTATCGGCGGCGAGATTGTGACTGCACCCACCTGCGGCTCCGCCGGAGTGCTGCCAGCTGTGTTGCGCCATATTGAAGATACCATCGAGACACGCGACCGCGATTTGCTGCATGCATTAGCGACCGCAGGTCTGGTAGGAAATCTCATTAAATCGAATGCTTCCATTTCCGGGGCGGAAGTAGGCTGCCAGGGTGAAATTGGTTCAGCCTGCGCGATGGCGGCTGCGGCAGCCACGCAGTTGATGGGCGGCTCCATCCGCCAGATCGAATACGCCGCCGAAATGGGCATGGAACACCACCTGGGGCTGACGTGCGACCCGGTCAACGGGCTGGTGCAGATTCCGTGCATCGAACGCAATGCTTTCGCTGCCACGCGCGCCATTGACTGCGCCACCTTTGCCCTCTATTCTGATGGCAGCCACCGTATTTCATTTGATGAAGTGGTCAGAGTAATGGCGCGCACCGGCCGCGACCTGCCCCATGTTTATCGTGAGACAGCCGAAGGCGGTCTGGCAATCGTTTATCGTTATCCGCCTGTAAAAAAATAAATTTTGCAAGAGAAGAGGGTGAAAGGATTGTTAGGAATTTTGCTGACAATCCTTTTTTCTTTAGGTACGCACAGGTACAATTGAGGACATGATGGCTGAAATTCCACTGGAATCCTTATTACAAAAAGCGCTGACACCCCGCCTGCAATCGCTGGATGCGGACCACCGCTGCGGGCTGCGCTTGTTTGCCGGTTTTTATGAGGGTGAACCACGCCTGGTGGCCGATGTTTACGCCGGGGCTCTTCTGCTCAGAGTCTATTGTGAATCGAGCACAGAAGCGAGTGCTTTGTTGGATACTGCGCAGCAATTCTATCTCGACCGTTTGCCCTGGTTGACAGGAGTGGTGCAAAAACGGCAGTTTTCCAAAGACCAGGCGTTAAAACGAGGTCTGCTCACCTATGGCAAAGAGCCCGGTGAGGTCAGCGAAGGAAATGTCCGTTACGCAATCGATCTACGGCTGCATCAGGATGCTAGTTTCTTTCTAGATACGCGTGCACTGCGCAGTTGGCTAAAGGAAAATTCACCGGGAAAAGAAGTATTGAATACTTTTGCCTACACCGGTAGCCTGGGAGTAGCGGCTTTGGCAGGAGGGGCAGCGAGGGTCATCCAGGTGGACCGGAATGGACGTTTTCTGGAGTTGGCGCGGCGTTCCACGGTATTGAACCACCTCGATCTCGGACAGATGAAATTGCGCGCGGATGATGTCTTCCTCGAAGTTGGATCTTTCAAGAAGGCAGGCACTCTATTCGATATGGTTTTGCTTGACCCTCCTTTCTTTTCGGTGACGGACAAAGGCAAGGTCGACCTGGTTGGTGAATCGGTACGTCTCATTAATAAATTGAGACCTCTAGTTAAAGACGGCGGCTGTTTGGTGGCGATCAATAACGCTCTCTTCTTACCTGGTGCGGAGTATTACCACTCCCTGGAAATCCTATGTACGGATGGGTTTCTTGAGATTGAACAACTCATTCCTGTGCCGGCGGATATCACCGGTTATCCGGAAACCATCGTTTCCAATCCACCGGTTGACCCGGCTCCGTTCAATCATCCGACCAAAATCGCTGTGCTGCGGGTGCACCGCAAATAAAGTGAGGAGTGTTGAAACAGCATACCAAGGCTGGTGCTAAATTCCCGGGCCTGTGCTAAGATAAGACAAATACTCAATTTCAACGACAAACCGATCATACTGGCTGCAAAATCTCAATCAAGGAATGAGGTGGACTCATGAAGAAGACATTAAAACGGATTTTTGGGCAGGGAATTTTTTATACCGGTTGGGTAAACGCAATCATCAGCATCGTTCTGGTTGTGGCTGTGTATTTTGTCAGTCAAATTTACACTCTACTGAATCATGGTCCGGCTGTGCTCAATTTACATACTGCACTCGATTCAGCGATTCCGGTGATACCGATTTTTGTGATTCCGTATAACTCGCTGCAACCCTATATTTATGCAACCTTGATCCTCTTTTTGTTATTCAAAAACAAATATTTCCAATCCGCCGCACTGGCGATGATCACAGTCTGGATGATCAGCTACGGTTTTTATTATTTCTTGCAGTCCGAAGTGGTCCGCCCTGTCCTCACCGGAACAGATACATTCTCAAAGATGGTGATGGCTGTCTACGCCGGAGATAATGCGTTCAATGATTTCCCCAGCCTGCATACATCGCTTTCGACGATTTTGGCGATTCACTGGATGCGCGTCAATAAGACCCTGGGCATTATTCTGAGCATCTGGACGGCACTCATTGTGGCAGCGACCCTGTTCATCAAACAGCATTACATTGCCGATATGATTTTTGGTTTGGCACTGGCTTTCGGTCTTTCCTACCTGTACTTGAAACTCATTGTCAAAAAGCCTGCCGCAATTTAATTCAATTTGACTCTCTCAACAGAGCTCTGAGCAATCACAGGGCTCTGTTTTTTTGTTATCCCTCAGACAAAGTGACTCCGGTCAAAGTAAGCGAAGAAGGGGAAGAAGTTGGCTTGGATTCTTCTGAGCACGGTGAAAATGCTTACGAATTAATCTAGATTTTATCCCTTCCTGTACAAGACTTCCGAGGCATTTAGTTGCAATTCGGAAATTTTGTTTTTAAGCAGGGTAAAATAAATCATATAACATAGAAAATCTCGATTTTAGCCAGAGGGACTACTGATTATGAGTACACCAAGAATGCCTATTTTATTTGCCGGACACGGCTCCCCGATGAACGCAATTGAAGACAATGAATATGGTAAGACATGGAATTCGCTTGGGAAGGCTTTTCCGCGCCCCAAAGCAATTTTGTGTATTTCAGCCCATTGGGAAACGACGACTACTCAAGTGACCGGCATAGCCCAGCCCAAGACAATCCATGATTTTTATGGGTTCCCGCGCGAATTGAACGAACTGCAATATCCGGCTGCTGGTTCCCCGCAGCTGGCTCAACAGGTGTGCCAATTACTGGGGCTGGATCAGGACAAGATCGATCAGCGCTGGGGCCTTGACCACGGCACCTGGTCTGTATTGGTGCACATGTATCCGCAAGCGGATGTACCCGTGGTGCAGTTGAGTCTTGCCCAAACGCGCGATGGTCAGAGCCATTACAATATTGCCAAAGGTCTGGCTCCGCTTCGCGATGAAGGTATCTTAATCATGGGGAGCGGTAACGTGGTGCATAACCTGGGCATGCTGTCGATGAGTGGTGAAATCTTTCCCTGGGCAGCAGAGTTTGACCAAAAAGTTAAAGAGTGCATCGAAAAAAATGATCACACTCCTTTGATTCATTTTCAGGAGCAAGGACGAGCCGCTTTATTGGCGACCAACAGCGCAGAACACTTTTTACCGCTGTTGTATATTCTGGCATTACAACAGCCAGGCGAGAAAGCTAAATTTTATTGCGAACGCATGGATCTGGGCTCACTGTCAATGCGATGTGTGCAATTTGGATAGATTTTCTCTCAGGCTTTTTCCCAGGCTTCAACCGGGCCAGGAATCAAGTAGAAGAGCGGATGCAAATCGGCGAGTTGATTTTGCGGTAAAAATTGGATTTGGGACGCATTGCGTTCTTGCAGTTTGGTTTTCAGGTGAGCCATTTCAAAACGGAGCTGCCCTTCGGTTACAGGAATGATCGTGGGATGAATTCCCAGAAAAATCTTCCCGCTGTCGAAATGATAATTACGCTGTTTGGATTCCTGAAAAATAATCTCTAAATAATAATTGACGGCTGCCAAAGGGTCAGTCTGGGTCTTAAACCGGTCGAGCTGTGGATGACTCCGGTAGCCGTGCGTTTGATCCATCAAGACTGCGCGCGCCAACAGGCCTTCGCGCCATAGTGCTACCAGGCCCTTACCATCCAAATAGCGGGGAGCCAGCGACCACAAACGCAATGTTTATTTCCCTTTATTTATGGGTGATCTGGAAACCGAGGAGGCTAAAACTACCTGGTTACGGCCCTTATCTTTAGCTGCATAAAGGGCTCGGTCTGCCCATGAGATTAACTCGTTCACCGAAGTTCCATTCAACGGATAGGTAGCGATTCCGATGGAAACTGAAGCCGAGATCGAGTTTCCGTCCTTTTCGATGGTGATCATTTGCAGCTTTTGGCGGATTTTCCCGGCTTTTATTGCGGCTTCTTCGATAGTCATATTCTGAAACGCCATTAAAATTTCATCTCCGCCTAACCGGCTCGAGTAATCGTTTTTACGAGTAGCCAAACGGATGGCATTGCCGTATTCTTCCAGAAGGTTATCCCCAGTCTGGTGACCAAATTGATCGTTGATTTCTTTGAAATGGTCAATATCCATAACGAGGATGCTGAATGGTTGATTTCGTTGTTTCGAGGCAGACAGAAAATTATTCAAGACTTCATCTGACAACCGCCGGTTATTCAATCCTGTGAGTGAATCGTGGGTCGCCTCGTGTTGAAGCATTATCTGCAATTCATTGATCCTGTCGATTTGATTTTGCAGATCCTCATTGGCTTGTTTCAACTTCAGTTCGGTAAGTTTGCGTGTGCTGATATCGCGCAGGATGATCAGATAGCCCGATGGTGTTGAAGATTGTGGGGTCAGGCTGGAAACCTGAAGTTCAAGATAGTGTCGTTTATCTTCATCCAGCGAAATCTCCACGGGTAAATTGAGGCGGCTGAGTTTTTCAAGTTCGATCGGCCAGGGGATCACCTCTTGATAACTGCGTCCGATTGGATTCGGCTCTGAAAAATTAAGCAAAATCAATGCGTTCCGGTTAATCTCCACAATGCGATTCTTCCAATCCAGAACGATCATCCCATCCTGAATGCGCTTGATCAGGGTGTCACGGGCGACCGGGACTAAATCCAGTAATTGAAAATGAGCAAATCCCAGAGCCAAAGAGATGTCTGTCAAGAGAAAACCGAAAGAGGAGATATCCATCCCTTTAATTGGATTAATGTTGAATGCGTACAACGATCCGGAAACAATGGGAAATAATCCGCTGATGAGGAGGATAATTAATTGCGAACGGAAAGGAGGCTGACTTTTTAGAATCCGCAGTGCTAAAATCGCCAGACCCACAAAGGCCAACGTATAGATAAAAATCAAGTGGAGGAAAAATAGTACGCCGTGCTGATAGACCAGAATATTATATTCAGTCGATCCCCAATAAAACCCAGACCAGAGCAGATGATGCCATTGGTTTGTCCAGGCTGCGATATCGGTTAAAAATGGGACGATGAAAAGGACGATTGGCAGGTACTTTTTAACTTTAGTTTGCGATGTGTATTCGATGACGAATAATAAATAAAAGGGGACAGTGGCGGTGAAACCTAAATAGCAGATTTGCGACCAAAGGATCTTTACATTTAGGGATGTAGAAACTGCTTCAAAGTAGAGACCGAAAACCCAGATCGAGAGCGCTACCAAATGACAAAGTAAAAAAACTCCTCCAGGAGTACGCCTTCTTGACCAGGCAAGAAAGAATATTACCCAGGTGAAGAAGAACATAATTGCATACATAATTGCATGGGGAAGGATTACCATTTATTTTAACCCAACCTTTAGCTCGATCTTTATTTAATTATTGGTAAGTTCTTGACATGACAAATAGAGGAAATCTCTCTGCTCATTTGCTAATTTAGTATAGGGTTTGTCGGGCTCGATGTCAATAAAAAACACCCAAAAAAAAGAACTGTACCCCAAAAGCTCGACACCACCAGTAGAAAGGGTGCAGTTCAAAAAATGTGGTTGTTTTAGAAATATTGTTTATTTAATTTTTGTCAGCAGACCAATTTCAGCCCCACCGAAGGCAAAAATGAGGGCGCCGAGAAAAACTGGGATGGCTGTCGTCCATAAATAACGGAGGAGGGGAACACGGTAAATGCCTGCCGTCATACTGACGATTTTTGCGCCATATCCAGGGATCATACGCGCCCCAATGAGAAACATGGGAGAGTTGGCATTAAGTTTACCCAAGCCAAAGGGTAATTTCCCTCTTTTTTCTTCAAAATTTGTAGCCGAACCGAGGTGGGTACCCAGATAATATTCTACAAAGGCGGATAAGGTGTTGCCTGTTCCAGCGATTAATGTAGCCAACCAGGGGCCAAACAAGGCGCCGATAAAAAGGGTGAGCGGTTCCGACGGAATAAGTGTAACCCCTAAAAGAGCATATAACAAAATGCTGATGATGATTCCCCAGGCTCCAGCCTGGCTGATAAAGTTCTTAATCTTGTTCATGTCCTGCGTGAAGAAAAGTGCTGCCAGGATCATTATCAAGACAGAAGCGACCAGGATATAGACCGATTGAGACCGGCTCTTCTTCTTTGTTTCTGGAGGAGTGTTCGTGGTTTCAGGTGTATTGTCCATAAGAAAAGTATAACCGATTAAATAATAGGGACTATGAACTTACCGAAAAGCCTAGCGACCTTAGTCGAGAGGGATAATTCCCAGGATGGGCGGTCATTTCGTTGAAAGGCTGGTCTTTATCTCACGGATATGCATGCGCCGGTGACTCGCCCGGTCCAAATGGACGGTTTTCCCATTCTTTTCGATGGCCTGAATAAAAGCAGGGTCCAAAGAATCAATGAGATCGTCAAGGGCCAAGGCGTAATCGAGAGTAATCTTTGCGGCGCGATGCGGCTCGATGGCGATAAAAAACGGCCGGGTTGATTCGTTGACGACATCCACATCATTTGGGGAAGGGTTGATTCCTTCAGCCTGCCATTTTTTAATCAAGGTGATGGCGCGGAAGTCCCAGAACGCCAGATGCGCCAGTACAGCAGATACTGTCCAATCTACAGGCATATGGGTCTTCAGGTCGCTCTCGCTTAGAGTCGCCACAAAATCAACCAATTCCTGTCGGGACAGTTTGTTTTCATCAGAGTAATGATTTTTATTGGTCATAAGTTTCCTTTCTGTGAATACGTTGTCGAGATGAAGAATTTCAAGAAGTGATCAGGATGTAACCCTTTGTACGGAGGCTTTTAGTAGTAAGTATGAGTTCTTGGGATATCTATAATGATCTACCATTATTTTTTGAAGGCGCTGAGGCGTGACAACAAAAATATATACGATAAACAAGGCGCACGGGTTGTAAAGAAATTCACCGGTACATTTCAACTGAGAAGGTGATCAACCAGACCGGTAATGAGCTCTTGCCGTTGTTTTGGATCGGTCACATCCAAACCAAAACCGGGTTGAAATAACTTTGGAGAAAGAATCAGCATGAATACCGATGAGGTGATTTGAATACAGGCGGTTTCCAACTTTCCCTTTTCCATCTTCAATCCCCTTTGCTGAAGTTCAGTCACAAGATGCTCTACAAACTTGTTCAGCTTTTTGACTACCAAAGTATCATAATCGCCTGCGGTGAGCAGGGAGTAGAAATGGGCGCGCGTAATCCCGGGGTAGTGTACCCCGCCTTCCAGCAGATGGATAAAAATGGCTGCGCAGTACTCTTGGGGTGTGTCTCCGGGTAGGGAGGCAAGGTCAGTCCAATCGAAAGCGTTGGCGAGGGTCCTTTCCATGGCCCGCTGTACCAAGACTTCTTTACTGCGGAAGTAATAGTTAATGGCGGCACTGTTGATACCGGCAGACTCAGCGATTTTGCGGATCGTTGTGCCCTGAACGCCGTTTTTTTCCAGGCATTCGATCGTTGCCACAATGATTTTTTCTTCGACAGAATCAGGTGAGGGTTCCATTGGGCTTTCCCTTTGTCAGTTTTGAATAGAACACAGGCGGCTGGATTCCTGCCACAAGCGTTGAGCTAATGAAGTGTCGAGCGCAGTACGGCTGGGTTGTTTGGGAGTGGAGAGGTACCAGTACACAGCGTCAGATCGGAGGGCTTCGTCATCGCTGGCTACAAAAAGGATCGTTGCCGCCGGGACTGTTGCCTCAACACCGGATTTCCGGCGCTCTCCCCAGACAAATGAGGCCAGACGGCCAGTCTCCTTGCCGCCAATACCTGTATTGACCAAACCGGGATCTACGGCGAAGGCGTGAGGGGCGCGCCCTTGCTGGCGAATATTGAGTTCAAGGCTGAATAGTATGTTTGCCAGCTTGGAGACTTTATACGCCCACAGGCTGATAAAGACTAAGGGCTTGCGCAGGCGGTCAGGATTGAGCCAGGTGTGGTAATGGGAGCCCGAACTGACGGTGATCACGCGGCTGTCGGGGCGGGCGGAGAGCAAAGGGAGCAGCAGATTGGTCAGTAAGAAGGGGGCAAGGTGATTGACAGCAATAGTGGTCTCGATGCCGTCTTCGGTGAGAGTGAGTTTGCTCATGAAAGTGCCGGCATTATTGACCAAAATGTCCAGGCCGGCTGCTCCTTGCTGATGCAAGGTTTGCTGAATCTCGGCAGCCAAGCGGCGAACTTCGCTCTGTTTGGATAAATCGGCGGTCAGGAATTGAATATTTGCATTGGGAACCCTGGCTAGAATTTTGGCTTTGGCATGGGCACAGCGCTGCACATCTCGCCCGACGGCAATGACTGCGGCTCCATGCTGGCAAAACTCCAGCGCGGTCTCCAAGCCGATACCGGAACTGGCGCCGGTAACGACGGTATACTTGCCGGATAGTTTGAGAATATTTTGCATTGGTTTCATTTTAGTAGCATCTCCGAATCTGGTCAATAGGATTTAATCATATAATTCAATCAAATGATTGACAAATTTTACTATTCTCGTTATATTTAATCAAGTGATTGAATCAATTGATAGGAGAATAGAATGACAAGTTATGTACTGATTACAGGGGCTGCGGGCGGCTTGGGGAGCGCCTTTTGCCTCACCTGCGCCAAAAGGAGATTTGATTTGGTTTTGACCGATTTGCCTGGGCAAGGGGATGAATTCGCCAGGCAAATTAGCGGGGCGTACGGGGTAGAGGTGCATTACTATCCGTGCGACCTGACTTCCGACCAGGCACGCAATGAACTGTTCGACCAACTGGCTGCATCGGGAATGAAGTTCTGGGGGCTCATCAATGTGGCAGGGCTGGACTACGAAGGCGCTTATGCCGAGATCCAGCGCAGCCAGGCTCAACGTGTGCTCAAAGTCAATTTATTGGCCAATATGGATATGACGCATGAAATATTACAACTGCGCGATCCGGCGCGGACTTTTCGATTGATCAACGTGTGCAGCATGGCGGGGTATTACCCCATGCCGTTTAAGGCCACTTATGCGGCAAGTAAACGTTTTCTACTGGATTTCTCGCTGGCACTGCGCGAGGAAATTAAAGGGTTTGGAACGGTGACTGCACTGTGCCCCGGTGGTATGCCCACCACCGAAGAATGCATGCGGGCAATCTTTGCGCAAGGTTTCTGGGGATGGGCGACGACTGTCGATCCGCAGCATGTAGCTGAAAGCACTCTCGACTATGCACTGCGTGGAAAAGCAGTTTATATCCCTGGGTTGGTAAATAAGCTGCTGCAGTGGGTCAGTGCGCTTATACCGACCACATTAAAAATCCACTTTGTGGCTGCGCGCTGGCGGAAAGTACAGGCCGAGGTGGCGTCCAAAAAATTGCCTCTGGCAAGTGGGGTAAAATCGACGAACGCGCTGCAGCTTCCCTAAAAAAACAACAATCTGGAACGCAATTACCCTCTCTTTTTATAAACCTTCCTGTATAATGGAATCATTACATATCCCGAATCCTCCCAGGAAGCTGCCATGACAAATCAGAGCAAGACACTGCGTTTTTCATTCTTTGCCATGATTTATTTTTCAGAAGGTATTGTGCTGGGCTATTTTGCTTCATTGAATGCCCTGTATTTGCTCAGTAAAGGCATCGATATGGCCAAAGTGGGTATTTTCTCCATGATTGCCCTGATTCCTTTCGTCATAAAGATATTTTTTGGAATGTTGAGCGACCGATTCAACTTTCTGGGTCTCGGTCACCGCAAGCCCTATATCGCTATTGGGCTGATCGTTCAATTTATTTGCCTGTTGATCGTGGCGCACATCAATCCAGGACAAAATTATTGGGGATTCGTGGCTTTAGCTTTCATCTTACAATTGGGGATGGCTTTTTACGATACCTGTGCTGATGGTATGGCTCTGGATATTACTCCGCTCAGCGAAAAAGGGGTTTTACAGGGATTTATGGTGGGCGGAAGGGCCGTAGGTGTGATTGTCGCTGCTTCTGTGGCCGGATTCATCGCCGAAAAACTTAACTGGCCGACTGTGTTTTATTTTCTGGCAGTGCTGACCTTGATCCCGTTTATTCTGCTGTTTTTCATGAAAGAAAGTCAGCGCCAGGCAGGGGAGCGCTTCAACTGGGCTGCTTTTGGAGCCTTTGCCAATAAACAGGTAGTGGCTGCCGCGGGTATCGGTTTGGTCATCTTTTTGGTGGTGGTCGGAGCCAACCAGATCATCAATCCTTCCTTCTCTGCGAAGATGGATATCAGCCTGAGCACTGCCGGACTCATCACGACGGTGTGGGGAGTTGGGTGTGTGGTCGGCGGGCTGCTGGGCGGATACATCATGGACCATACCAGCGATAAAAAGGCGATTTGGATCACTATGTTGACAGTTGCTCCCTCGCTGGTCATTTTAGCCTTTGTACCCAACCTGCCCATTGCTTATGTAGCAGCCATCATTTTTGGGGCAACTTACGGCACTTCGCAGGCCGTTTATTTTGCTCTGGCCATGAAATACACCGAACCAAGCATTGCGGCCTCGATGTATGCCATTTTAATGGCAGTGACCAATGTTGGTCAGGGGATTGGTCTGGCGTTGAGCGGTTTTCTGGCTAAATCGGCGGGTTACCCGGTTACCTTTATCGTATTTGCCGCGCTCATCTTCCTGGTGATACCCTTTATGCCTGTGCTTTTCAAGAAGCAGCCAGCAACCGCATAACCTCTGTTAATAATCAAAACCGTCTTTAAAGGGTTCCTTTGAGGACGGTTTTGTATTTAAAGAATATTTTTCTACGGTGTTTTTCGAATTTTTCCTCATTCCACATCAATTAATCAGAAAACCAATAAAACACACGATTTTGATCTAAAAATAATAGAGTTTTACCAGGTTGTGGCAAAATTATTTGGCGAGAAGCTCGGTATCCATATTTTCATCATCGGTCCCCCAAAATCAATCTGCTCAGACAAACAACATTTCCATGGTCACCTTGGGGTGGAAAATATGTATAATTAATTCAGTTTCAATTCTCGTAAGTTTATTGTATTCATTAGAATAAAGTATGGTTCTGTCTATCACTAGGACCAAACAATCCGTCTATTTTCCCCTTTGAGGTCTTAGTTTTAGATATTGGGTAAGTTTCTATTTCTTTGTGCAGTATAAAGTGGGAGGCGGAGAAAATGAAAAGATTCTACAGATATTTTGTAATTGCAGCGGCGATGACATTTTTAATGTCGTGTAATCTGCTCAATGTTTTCACTAAATCCACTGATTCAGCGGACAGCTCTGAATACAACTCAAGTTCAGGTTCCAACTCTGGCGCTGAAGTCTCTTCGGGTTCTCAAAACACTTCCAGTACCGATCCTTTTGCAATATCGGTGAAAGCAAAAAAATTTGACGGGGAGCTTAAAATTGTTGACCAGCATTATTGGATTCAGGAGGATGGCAGCGTCAATTATGCCCTGCTGGTTGAAAATACCAGTTCCAAATTGACCGTAACCCATTTTTCACAGGGGGCTAAAATTACCGACGCATCAGGAGCTGTCCTACCGCAATTAAATAACAACGGCGGCGACAGCGATTCGTGGATCTACAATTACATGGTCTTCCCAAAATCCGAATATTTGATTTGCAGTGGTTATGAAGTGGCCAAGGGTTCTAAAATCGCAGATGTAGAATTTAATTTGACAGGTGAAATCACAGCAGCAGACCTGGGAGTCACTGAAAACCCCATTCAAACTGAATCCGTGGATTATATTGAAAAGCCGAGTATCGGTAACAAAGATGCCATCGGGGATTTGTATGCTCATTTCAAAAATCAGTCGGATAAGATCGTCCTTTATCCTCAGTTTGATGCGGCGGGTTACGATGCTGAGGGTAAGCTGGTTGGCTGCGGAGAAGCTTTTAATACTTACGCATTTATTCCAGCAAATGCAGCGATGCAAATCCAGGTTCCTATGCGAGGCTCTGCAAAACCAGAAAAGATTGACCTGTTTCCTCATTTAGCATCGAATTCTGAACAAAAATATAAAGGCGCTGAACCTCTGGAAGTTTCTGATATTGAATTTACTCAAGTGAATGAGTGGGTGATGCCAAGATATACACTTAAAAACACATCCAAAGGGATGATCGTCGATTATTTGTATAACCGAATTATTTACGGAGCGGATGATAAAGTTCTGTATCTTTTCTCGACGCGGGGTTCAGACCTCCCCGGAGGGATGACGTTTGGGCCTTATCGAAGTGTAAATGATTTACGTTCTAATGCGACCGCTTCGCGTATAGAAGTGCAGGTTCACACGATGGATGTAAGAAACGAGGGAAGTGAAATCACAAACGAATCGATCTCTTTTGGACCGGGAACTTATAATTCTGGCACAGGCACGGTTAAAGTACAGGCCACCAACTCTACAAAGAAAGAGCTAGCTGTCGCAATTGGGTTTGGTTGTCTTGATGACGCTGGCAACCAGATTGGAGGGGGGGGCGGGCAGGCAAATTTAGGCGCTAACTCAGAAACTGAGGTTGAATTATATGAAACTAGTGTAGGTCCTGGTTCTGCCTGCAAAAAAGCCGCAAAAATTGTTGTGAATCTTTTGTCCGCCGCCGAGAATTAAGGATTATTAATTACAACCAGGGCGGTTGAACAGGTGCCAGTGTTCCGGCAAAAATCTGCCAGGCCAGCACTGTTTTGGCGACCAGGCTGAGGATGATGTACACTCGTTCGCCAAAGAGATAATCTTTCCATGGCCCTACTTTTTTATACTGCAGGAACATGTTTACCGCGAAGATGCTGAAGAACACAAAGATGGTAGGAATGATGGCGTAAACAAACGCCGGCGGTTTTGCACCTGAAGAACCGAGCGCACCCAGGAAGTACATCGTGATCACTACCCAGGGAAGTATTCCAGCAAAACAACCGTATATATAAGCTGTCCAATTGGTTTTCTGGGTATATTGGTTGTGTAATTCCATCATCAGCCCAAATAAGTTCATAGTCGCATTCAGACCAAAGATGAGAATCAGACTGCCTAGATCCCAGATTCCCACCAGCATGCCGATCAATACGATCATCAAGGAGGAACTCAACGCATACTCGTAGAAACGCGCCGGGTTCATACCCTTTTTAAGATTGCGGGCATACCAGTTGAAGCCAAAGGTTGCCAGTGAGAAATGGGCCGCGGCAGACAAGAACAAGAATATCGACACAGTAATGCCAAAGGGCAGGTTATACACCAACTTTGGGTCAGGAACGAGCGAAAAAGTGCTTGTATTGAATGTAAGGTAATTGGTGAAAATTGGATACGTCTTGGCGTTGCTCAACACGACCATCAGAACGCTCTGAGCCAGATGCAGAAATCCCATAATCAGATTAAAGCGGCGCAGCCGTTTAATCTTGGCATCGATTGAAGTTCCCTCAACCCCTTTTTCTATTTGTGCAGTCATTTTTTACTCCTGATATATTTCTGAATAAATCCCTAAATTACCTTGTTATATGTTTATATTACAGGTAAAATTTGGCTTATTCAAGGTTTTGTATAATAGCTGTATAATGTTTTGGCTGAAGGGGAAGGTGTTACAGGTGCTTGAGCCTTGGAGAAACCGGGAATCAATTATCCAAAACTGTCTAGAAAACTAGGCTCTGGTATTCTCGAAAAATCAATGAGTGTTTAAAGCGATATAAACGAAAATCATGATGAAATGGCACAACGCCCCCAGGCTGACGAAGATGTGCCAGACCTCGTGAAAACCAAACACATTGGGGACGAAGTCGAGTTTTCGGGTGATGTAAACCAGCGCGCCGACTGTGTAGAACATACCGCCGGCCAGCAGCCAGAGCAGCGCACCCGCGGGCATGGTGGCGAGCATCTCTTTGACGGCAAAAACGGAGAGCCAGCCCATTACCAGATAGATGCCTGCGGTAACCCAGCGCGGCGCATCGATGATGAACACCTTGATGATGATCCCGGCCAACCCGAAGACCCAGATGATTGCCAGAAATCCCAAATGCCAAAACCCGGTAAAGAAATACAGGCAAAGCGGAGTGTAGCTGCCGGCAATCAGCAAATAGATAGAGGAATGGTCCATTTTACGCAGCCGCAGCAGCGTCGTTGGATTGGTGTGGATGGAATGGTAAAGGGTGCTGGAGGAGAACATCAAGACAAGCGTCAGACCATAAATCAGCAGAGAGAGCTCTTTGATGGGGCTGCTCCGACCGAAAACGAGCAGCGCAGCCAGACCCACTACGGAGAGCAGTGCAGAAATCAGATGTATCCAGGAACTGACAGGGTCACGAAATTTACTCATGAGACTTATCCAATCGGGCCGCGAAAATTTACACCTGGATAGATAATACCCATCACGAGAAAATAATAGATGTACCTGAAGTCACTATTGCGGGGCAGAAAATCTATTTTTGCTGGCCGCAAGTGCTTTTTACAAAACCCCGCCGCTGTGCAATTCCTGGCTCAGCTGATTTGAGGACTGGTAGCGAACGACCTGCAGACCCACCTGGCGTGCTCCGCGGCAATTGTCTTCTGAATCATCGATATAGAGGCACTGTGCAGGGTTGAGGTGGTTGCGCTTGAGCAGCAGGGTGTAGATGCGCGGGTCAGGTTTGGCAATCTTGACCTCGCCGGAAATCACCATGTCATCGAACAGGTTGAAGAATTCATACAGGGGGCGAACCTGGCTGAACTTTTCAGTTGACCAGTTGCTGATGCCGTAAACCGGCAGTCCGCGAGCTTTGATGGACTTGACCAGCGCAATATTAGCATCGAAAGTCGTCCCCAAAGTCTCCGACCAGCGGTCATTGTAGAGCCGAATACTCTCGGCGTGCTCGGGGAACAGACGGCACATTTCATTGATGCCCAGCGTCATCGGGTAGCCCTGGTCAAAAGAATAATTCCATTCGTTAAAATGAATTTCCTGCAGCAGACGCGCAATATCCGTATCGCTGGTGTAGACCTTGCGATAGAGATAATAAGGATTCCAATCGATTAAGACTCCGCCGAAGTCAAAAATGACGGCTTTGATGTTTGCCATCGGGTAAAAAACCTCAGTTCAATAATATTTAAAACAAACACAAATCAATTTTACGCAAGCAATTTGTAGATTGTACCGCGTTTTAATGCTTGAGCAGGGAAACAAAATTTCACCCTGGGAAAAACCAGGGTGAAATTGTTTGGACAACTTTAGCTTAGAACTCAGTGATGGTCTGGATGGGCACTTCAGGGTAAATCTGCTGGGGTTTCGGCGGCATGGAGTTATACACCCAATCCACCTGTACTACCCCGCATTTGACCCCGCCCAAGCGGCGCGCCCCCTGATAAGTGCCGCGCACCAGCACATCCTGCATCGAGAGCGCCATGCTGAATATGGCGACCTGTGTGAACGGAGGAATCGCGGCAAGTTCGACGCTAAAGGCGCTCATAGAAAAAGCGATGTGCTCCGGGTCGAGCGTCTGCGCCTGGATGACCGGGATGATGACCGGATACCCTTCGGCATCCACATAGCTCAGAAATTTGATGTTGTCGAGTTTGCTGATGAAATCACGCGTCCAGCGGTTCATCACCGTTTTTTTCGATTTTCCGAAGGCCAGAGTGCGCCCGATGAGCGTCTTCACTGCAGCGAAGACGACCTGGTTCATGGGCAGGGGGTGTTTCCCCGATTGACCTTTGAGATCCATGTAATGCACGGTCTGCACGCCAAAATAGGAGTTGTAGCGGAACAGGGGAGTATTGTTGTAATAATCATAGTCCTTGCCTGCGTGCTCCGAGCGGGTGTAATCCGCCTGACCAATCCAAAAACTCTTATCGAGCCCCATGATCAAGAAGCCAGTTCTGGGATTGATGCGGATATACTCTTTGCTGGTCCCTTCCATGAATTGACCCCAGACGATCTCCCTGGGTCCGCTGGCCATCAGGGTAGTGATGAGGGTCAGGTGCGGCAGGCCCTCGGGTGTAACCGTACCCAGCACGCCGATCTTCATCGAAGGTAATAGATCAGTGATATCTTGCTGCGAAAATTCGTTGAACGGGAAACGTTTTGAGTCCATATTCCTCCTAAAAGGACGATTAATTTTCAAATTTAGCGGCACCGGTGACAAAGGTGCGCTGAGGGTCGAAACCGCCGCTGTGTGCCCAAATGGCAGCGGTCTCCAGATCGGCTTTGCTCATCAGGTCTGTAGATTGAAAAGGCCACTGCATTTCGAGGCGGGCATACTTGTCACGGCAAAGGTTATTGAAGGCGCACAATTCCCAGCGGCTCACGTCCCCAGAGAGTTCAGCAGCCAAAAAAGCGCTGATGCCTCTGAGGTTGGCCGCGGTGAAAGTGGCGCCAGGGATGAGCGGAGTGCGAATCCAGAGCTGCTTGTGTTCCAAATCGAGCCGTACCTGCTCCGCCAGCCAGCGCAGATTGGCCAGGATTGGCTCCAGAGGAGCTCCTGTCCAGCGGCGGTGCTCTGCGGAATCGATGAGCTTGAGATCCACCAGAAAAATGTCGACCAAAGGGAAAAGTGCTACCAGAGTATCCGGCCTGCACAGAGCGCAGGTATCCAACGCCAGGTTCAGACCGTTGGCTTTTAACTGCTGAGCCAACTCCAGGGTGAAGTGTGCTTGCAGTGTCGGTTCTCCGCCGGAAAGGGTGACCCCACCCGCAGATTTTTCAAAATAGGCGCGGTCTTTACCGAGTTCGGTCACTAGGTCGGCCACAGATGTACAACTCCCCAGCAGTTCCATCGCGCCGGAAGGGCAGGCCTCCACACAGGCTCCGCAGGTCGTACACAAGCTGCGGTCGCGCAGGATGCCTGCTGCCGTGTGCGTGAGCGCCTGCTGTGGGCAAACATCTACGCAGCTATCACAACCGATGCAGCGTGCGCCGAGCCACTGTACCTGCTGCACGGGAGCAATGCTTTCGGGATTGTGGCACCATTGGCAATGCAGCGGACAGCCTTTGAAAAAGACGGTCGTGCGCAGTCCCGGGCCATCCTCGGTGGAGAGGCGCTGCAGGTTCAAGATTAAGCCGGAAGAAGCCGCTGAATCAGTCATGAGAGTGGCACCTTAACACAGGTTATGGCTTTCACGGGCAATGATCTCATCCTGCAGTTCCTTGCCGATACTGGTGAAGTAGGCATTGTAGCCGGTGACGCGCACCAGCAGGTGGCGGTAATCATCCGGATGTTTCTGGGCGTCGCGCAGAAGATCAGCATCCAGCATATTGATTTGCAGGGCTGTGCCGCCGTTTTCGGTGTAACCCCGCAGGAAGGCTTTGAATTTCTCGCGGTGTTCAGGGTCGCGCAGAAGCGAGGGGTTAAAGGTGATGGTGTGGCTGCCGCCGTTGGGCAGGGAATTGAAATACTCCAGCCAATCCCCCTTGCCTGCAACCGCCTTACCCCCCAGTACCTTGCCGACAGAGTTGACATTGGCGGTCGGTCCGTTGGTATCGGCGCCGTTGGAAGGGCAAATGGCATTGGAGAGAAACTTGCCTTTGGCACGTCCGTCGGGGCTGGCGGGGAGAATATCTGAATAGGCGATCCAGTAGTTCCAGCTTAACATACCCGGGCGGAACTGCCTGTGGGTGGACTGGGTTTTATACTTCCAGGTTTCTTCCGTCCATAGATCCATTACCTGTTTACCCATGGCGTCGCTGATGTCATCATCGCATCCGTACTTGGGGGCTTTATGCAGGGCGATGGCCTGTAACTTTTCGTGGCCGATCCAGTTGTCTTTGAGGGCGCGGATGAGTTCATCCATCGTACAAACTTTTTTATCGTAGACCAGATATTTGACGGCCAAGAGAGAATCGACCGTGGTGGCGTAAGTGACGGCTTCGACGGTGACAAAATTCAACTCGGGGCCGCCCTCGGTGATATCCATCCCCTTTTCAGCACAGCCTTTGGTGAGGCAGGAGAGGTAAGGCGTCGGGAAGAAGCGGGCGCGAACGGACTCGGATTTCTCATACAGCTCCGCACTGCGCTGAACGATGGCCTTCGTTTGCAGCGCGTAAGCCTGCCAAAATTGTTCCCAGGTGACAAAGGTGCGCGGATCGCCGCTGTCGGCGCTTAAAAGGGTCTGCGGTTCAGCCGCACCGGTAATGGAGTCAACAAAGGGGAACATGTCGTACCCGCCGGTGAGAGCCAACTCCACCGCCTTGAGCAGATTGAGGTTGTTATCCACTGTGCCGGAGCGGTCGTTCCCAGACATGGTGTTTTCCAGACAGCCCACCGGGGCGTAATCGAAAACAGTGTTTTCGTTAATATATTGCTCAACCCCGGCTTTACGGCCTTCAAGCATCAGGCCGGCCATGGAGCGTTCGTCGAAGTTCAACAGGAAGGGAGCTCCCTGGCTGGATGCGACCATATCGACCACTTTATCCATCAATTTATCGGGAGTGCCGCGGTGCAGGCGCACGTTGGGTTTCGGTTCGAGGATGGGTGACATTTCATCGATGACTTCAAGGATGGTGTAGGTCAGGTCGTTGGTCATGTCCTGGCCGCCGGCACCTACGCCGGAGATGGTGAACAACTGCCCGTAACCGGCAGTGATTCCCTGATTGCTGGTGCGGATCATGGCATCATAGGCGAAGTTACAATGCACCCAGAAGCATTTGAGAATTTCCTTGCCAAACTCTCGGTCCATACCCTCATCCAGAGATTTTTTCCAGAAGGGATAAAGGTACTGGTCGATGCGGCCAAAGGAATCGCCGGGGCCGGGATAATTTTCATCCGACATCACCAGCATGTGGGTGAGCCACAGGGATTGGACGGCTTCCCAGAAGGTCTGAGGTACTTCCCAGGGGACACGGGTAAGATTGCCAGCCATTGCCTGCAGCTCCGCCTGGCGCGCCGGGTCGGTTTCATTTTTAGCCATCTCGGTAAGGAGTTTGTTGTATTCCGCACCCAGATCACGCGGCAGCGTGGCGGAGGTAAGCATGGCCCGCAGTTCTGCGCCTTGTTTCCCTGTTTTTGCAGCGGGGGTCAGTTTTTGATACAACGTTTCGAGTTCGGCGAAGATGCCTTTCCAGCCTTTTTCCATTACGGACGCGTAGCCGATGACCAGATGGCCGCTGGTGGCACCGCAATTGCCGAAACCATGATTGTGATACCACAACATGGCTTCACGGGCACCGCCCTTGCCGGAGACGCGGCTGTCGAACTCTTTTGCCTCCGCCTCGGTCAGGCACATCGAAGTCTCCACGTTAAAGCGGCCGCCGGCGATCAAGTCACCAGGGAGCAGCTCTTTGGGTAAGTATTTGACCATCACCTCATGCAGGAACCAGGCGCGCCTTTCGGGAAGGCTCTTGCTCCAAAAATCCGGGCACAGGGGAACTTTTTTTGCAGTCTGGTTGAATGAGGCCCTGAAAGTGGGAATATAGAAATACGTCTCGGGGACTATATAAAAAGTCATTTCGTTGAATTGAAAATCCCAGGGAGTACCGGTTGTCCATGTGGTAAATTCATTATTCCACTTACGTTTGACCCCCTGGAAATAATAATCCCTCAACCAACGGACGCGTTCTGAAAGAAATTTTGGTTCCTTGATGGTGTATTTCGGTTTGTCGTAAGCGACTGTAGCCATAGCTTCAATCCTCCTGTGAATTCTTACCGAGTGCTGCAAATAAATGCTGCTCACCATGAGTCAGCAGTTCAGACATAATTTGTACCGCTGCGTCCGGCTGACGAAGGCAGATGGCCTCGACCAGGTGGCGGTGAAAAGTGTATACCTCGTCCAGGATGGGGGTGTTACGGCAGTCCACGAAGAAAATCCCGGTAAAGTGGGTATAAACCGCAATGAAGGAATTAAGAATGAGAGGATAGACCAAATTTCCGGAAGCCACGGCGATTTGCAGGTGGAAATCAAAATCCAATTTCACCAGAGCGGCCAGATTGCTGCGGTCAAGGCTGGTTTCCTGCTGGATGAAGCCTTCGAGCAGCAGTAGTTGATCTTCTGTGATGGAAAGTGCTGCCAGGCGGGCGGTTTCTTTTTCGACCAGCAAGCGCATGGCAAAAAGGCTTGAGGTGAGCTGCGGGTCAAACTGCCCGTTGTGGTAAGTGAGCAGGGAAGAAAGAATGGTCATCGAACCGGAATGGCGGTAGTCGTTGACGATCACACCGCGCCGGGGCAAGATACTGACCAGCCCTTTGGCAGCCAGGTCGACCAGCGCTTCGTGTAGCACAGGTCGGCTCACTCCCAGCCGGGCGGCAAAATCACGCTCGGAGGGCAGGTAAGCTCCGGCCTTCAATTCGCCGGAAAGGATCAACTCCTCAAGGCGCTTGATGCAGGCTTCTTTCAGACTATCCACGTGCAGTGGTTTGATAGGAAGATTCATATGCTTTTCGTCAGGTCGGGAATAAACTGGTAAAACCACCAGCCATTATTCATTATAGAGAGTGGCGGTGAGCTTACAAGTGACAAACGTCCTGAGATAAGGAATGTCGCAAAGAAATGAACTGCGAGTTGGCTATTTTCTTGACATAAGCATCGACCAGAATATAATTAGCTGGCTAATTATGAGGTAACTTATGGGTTCATTAAAGAAGCCGGGATCATTATTGTGCCTGGTGAGCAAGGCTCACCACCACCTTTCCAGCCAGATATTCAATCAGATGGGGCTGTACCGCGGGCAACCTCCGGTATTGTTTGAACTAGGTTCCCATGAGGGTATTCCACAGGCTGAACTGAGCGATATTTTGGAAGTGACCGCGGCTACAATGACGAACATGCTGCGGCGTATGGAAGCCGCTGGACTGGTCAGGCGGGTGCGCGACGCAGCGGATGCCCGGGTTTCACGGGTTTATTTGACCGAAGCTGGCAAATCAGCGCTGGCTGCGGCAAACCAATTGACTGAACGAATTGATGAAATTGCTTTTGCCGGGCTGACTTCTGGCGAGTTGGTCACGCTAACGAATTTGCTGGATCGTGTCCATACCAACCTGACCGCTGAGAAGGCATCCTCAAGTTCCTGAGTTTTTCTCAATCGAATAAATTATCTATCCCATGTTGGTAAGGGAATTACACCGCACCATTATTTTTTTGGAGGTTTGTTTTGGAAACATCGCTGGTACAGAAAAACCGTTGGTATATTTTAGCAATCATGTGCATTTCTTTATTTATCATTTCCATCGATAATACAGTGCTCAACCTGGCCTTACCTTCAATCTCAGGCAGTCTTGACGCATCCGCCAGTCAATTGCAATGGGTGGTCGATGCTTACCCACTGATTTTTGCTGCTCTGCTCATCACCACTGGTGCTATCAGCGACCGCTTTGGGCGTAAACGCTTGCTGGTGATTGGGTTGGCGCTGTTTGGGTTGGGTTCGCTGGGAGCGGCATTTTCGGTCTCCATCCAGATGCTGATTGGCTTTCGCTTCCTGCTGGGGTTGGCAGGCGCGTTCATCATGCCTTCCACCTTGTCCAGCCTAATTTTTGTTTTCAAAGACATCAAGGAAAGAACTACCGCTATTGCGATTTGGTCCACCATTTTCTCGATTGGGGCAGCCATTGGTCCAATCATCGGCGGTTTTTTACTCAACTCTTACAGCTGGTCATCGGTATTTTTTCTCAATGTGCCGATTGCCGCCATCGGGGTGATTGGAGTGCTCTGGCTGGTACCTGAGTCTTTCAGCAAAAACGCACCCAGACCGGATCTTATTGGAGTGGTACTTTCTATTATTGGGCTGGTTTCATTAATTTATGCAATGATCCGGGTTGGTGAGGTAGGCTGGCTTTCTTATGAGGTTTGGATTTCTTTCGCCCTGGCAGCTATTTTCCTGATCACTTTTTTCCTCTGGCAAAAGCACATACCCAACCCGATATTACCGCTGGAGTTTTTCAGAAATAGATCATTTAGCGGAGCCAATATTGCTCTGACGATCAGTACCTTCGCGATGATGGGTTCGATGTTCTTCTTCAGCCAGTATTTTCAGTCAGTGCAGGGATTCAAGCCGATTATCGCCGCCCTGTGCATGCTGCCGATGACCCCGGCGGTACTCTATTCCACAATGCAATCGGTATCCGTCAATCGAAAAAGAGGAACTAGGGTAACCATGGCTATTGGGCTTCTGGTAACCGGATTGGGATTGTTCCTCTTCTCGATTTTTGTCGGTATTCATACCGACTATTATCTGATGCTGATCGTACTGGTAGTTCTGGGGGTAGGGACCGGGTTTACCATGAGCCCTGCGACCAATTCGATCATGAATTCACTGCCCCCTGACCGGGCCGGGATTGGTTCAGCGATGAATGATACAACCCGCCAGTTAGGTGGTACTCTGGGTGTGGCGATTCTGGGCTCGCTGATGAATGGCCGATACCGGGCGGGCGTGGGAGCACTCACGAATATCAACGGCATCACCTCATCGATGATGGAGCAAATCCGCAGCAGTATTCAGAATGCCCATATCCTGGCCGCTAGTCTGGGAAGCAGCCTGCAGAATATGGTTGTGCAAACTTCCAGCCAGGCTTTTGTCAACGGCGTGCAAACCTCTTTTTTTGTGGGGAGCATTATCATGGCGCTGTCGGCTATCGCTGCCTGGTTTATGCTGCCAAGCCGTGAGAAAGAAATCGAATCCAGAAAACAGAAGGGTAACGAGCAGAAGCAATAAAACAGCAAGCTTTGATTGCTCGTTCGGGTTTCAGGTAAATGCAATCGAAATGTAAAAAAGTGCCCTAGACACCATCCGAATCGCGAAAGCGATAACCTACGCCTAGCTCAGTGAGGATATAAATTGGGCGGTTCGGGTCTGCTTCGATCTTACGCCTTAAATTACTGATATTAACCCGCAGCAGGCGCGATTCGTCTTCGTAGACGCTTCCCCAGACCTGATGAATCAACTGGCGGTGAGTGACCACAACACCCTGATTCTGCATAAGCACCATCAGAATATCAAATTCAGTGGGGGTTAGCGCGATCTCTTTCTCGGCCAGCGTTACGCGGTGGCGCGGAATGTCCACGAGCAGATCACCGGAGCGCATCAGTGTCTTCGAGACCTGGGGCTCATTCCGGCGCATGACGACGCGTACCCGTGCCAATAATTCCCCCATACTGAATGGTTTGGTCAGGTAATCGTCAGCACCGGCGTCCAGTGCTTCTATTTTGTCCGTCTCATTGTTGCGAACCGAGAGGATGATGATTGGCACCGAGCCAACCTCACGAATCTGGCGAGTGACTTCCACTCCGTCAATATCGGGTAGTCCCAGGTCAAGGATGACAAGATCGGGTCTTTCTTGGTAGGCTTTATCCAACGCCTCATTACCAGTCTCAGCTTCGATGATTTCGTGGTGATACAACTTGAAAGAAGCACGCAAGAAACGCCTGATCTCAGGTTCATCGTCAACGATCAAGATCTTGCGAGCGCGTTCACTCATCCAGTTACTCCGTTTTTAGATTTACAGGGAGACGAAACGAAAAAGTGGCTCCGCCACCCGGATTGTTCGCAGCTTTGATCGAACCGCCATGAGCTTCGACGATACCTTTGCATATCGAAAGACCCAGACCCGTGCCGGTGGTGCTTTTGTGGCGGGGGCCGCGGTAAAACTTGGCAAAAACTTTATCCAACTCTTCCTCGGCGAGGCCCTCTCCATTGTCACTTACGAAAATCTCGACCATGTCATGCAAGTCTCTGATTCCCAGGGTGACGGCAGTTCCGCTGGCTGAGTATTTGCAGGCGTTATCCAAAATATTGGTGATCACTTGCGCAATGAGCACGGCGTCGCAATTAACCAAAGGCAGCTCATCTGGAATCTCGACTTTAAGGGGATGATCTTTCAGCCGGGCGGTGAACTGCTGCAGGACCGTGCCGATCAGGTCTTGCAGGTCGCAAGGCTCCATGTTGAGTTTGACGCTGCCGGCTTCAAGCCGTGTCATGTTGAGCAGGTTTTCGACCAGCCGGTTGAGCTGGCGAGCCTGATCTGTAGCGGAATCCAACAGCTCGATGCGGGTACCTGCATCCAGTTTATGGGCGGTGTGGTGAGTTTTTTCGGATTCACCCAGCGATGTGAGCACGCCGGTGATCGAAGCCAGCGGAGTACGCAGTTCGTGTGAAATGGAATTTAACAAAGCAGATTGGAGTTTTTCAGTATTGCGCAGCATTTCACTCTGGGCGGCGGATTCAGCCAGCAGAGCTCGTTCCACTGCCAGGGCGGTCAGGTTTGCCAGGCCTTCTAATTGCATGCGTTGTTCTGTAGTCAACGTGCTTTCGCTGCTAATTGGTTTAATACCGATCACGCCAACCGGGCCATTGGCGGTCAGCAATGGAACGAAACGAATTGATGCAGAAGGGAGAGTATCGGTACCCCTGCCTGCGGGTTGAGAGTGTTTAAATGCCCACTCTGCGACTGCCATCTCGTCATCATCCATCAAGAATCCCGGTGAGATTTTTTTTATTTCCAGACCACCATTTTTTGGCAAAAGAATTACGTTTTCGCGGTTCAACAAGGAAGCACACGCGCGGGTAGCAATATCCAGCACTTGATCGAGGGAGAAAGCTGAGGTGAGTTCACGGCTCAAGTTGAAAAGAGATTGCGTCTGGCGGTCTTTACTGCGCATGGCATCTACCTGATCGCGCAGTAAGGCAGCCGAACCGCTAATGATGAGGCCGACGGCTAAAAGTCCTAGAAAAGTGAGTAGATATTGGGTATCACTAACAGTAAAGGTGAAAATCGGGTTGATGAAGAAGAAGTCGAATGCCAAAACACTGGTGAATGAGGCTAAAATTGCCGGACCTCTACCCAGGTATACAGCAGAAAGAACTACTGCCAGAAGGTAAACCATTACCAGGTTGGTGGGGTCGAGAACATGTTTAAGAGGTTGGCTCAATAGAGTGACGAGAGCCACCAACAACAGACTGACCCCATAGCGCCACCACGGGCGGTGAGGTTGAAAAGAAGAGCGGGGCACTTTTTGTGAGACGGATGCCTCGCCACTGACCACGTACACATCGATGCTGCCGCTGCCTCGAATGATTTGGTCAATCACTGAGCCGCGAAAGAGTTCAGAAAAACGCGGCCGGAAAGGTTTCCCGGCAATGATCTTGGTAATATTATGCTCATGCGCAAACGAAATCACGGATTCTGCCACCGACTCCCCGGATGTGCTGGCGACTTTGGCGCCAAGTTCTTCAGCCAGAGTCAAAAAGCGCTGCACACGCAAGCGGTTTTCGAGCGGCATGTGCAAATGCTGCGGGGTTTCGATGAACAACACATACCATTCAGCATTCAATTCCTCTGCCAGGCGGCGGCCTGAGCGGATCAGGTGTTCGCCCATTGGGTGCGAACTGATGCATACCATAATTCGATCTGATGCTGCCCAGGGTCCCTGAATGGATTCGGTCTGCATGTAACTGAGCATCTGGTTGTCGACGCGGTCGGCTGCCCGGCGCATGGAGAGCTCCCGCAAAGCTGTGAGGTTGCCTTTGCGGAAGAATTTTTCCAGCGCGCGCATGGCTTGGTCGGAGATGTAGACCTTACCATCGCGCAGCCTTTTTATCAGCTCATCGGTGGGTAGGTCGATCAGTTCAATCTCATCAGCTTCATCAACCAGACGATCGGGAATTTTTTCGTGGACGACGACACCAGTAATCTGCTGCACGACGTCGGATAGGCTTTCGAGGTGTTGAATGTTGATGGCGGAATAGACGTTAATCCCTGCAGCAAGAATCTCTTCTACATCTTGATAACGCTTGGGGTGGCGGGATCCGGGTATATTTGAATGTGCCAGCTCATCTACCAGAACCAATTGTGGGTGGCGGGCAATGACAGCATCGATATCCATCTCGGTTAAGGTTGTGCCGCGGTAGTCTATCTCACGGCGCGGCAGAATTTCCAGACCAGCCAGAAGAGTTTCAGTCTCTTTGCGTCCATGCGTTTCAACGTAACCAATGACTACATCCACGCCCTCTTCGTGGCGTTGGTGTGCCGCTTCAAGCATGGCATAGGTCTTCCCGACCCCGGCCACATAACCAAGAAATATTTTTAACTTTCCGCGTTTGGCAGCAGATTCTTCTGATTGAATGCGCGCCAGTAATTCATCAGGGTCGGGACGTAAATCATCAGCAGTCATATTTTTATTGTATCTTATCCAGGGCTAGATTCAACTCCAAAACGTTGACTGTTTGTTCGCCTAAAAATCCAAAGATGCGGCCGTGTGTATTTTGACGAATGAGCGCATTCACCTGATCCAGGTTGAGACCACGAACCCTGGCAACGCGAGGCGCCTGATAATTTGCGGCTGCCACGCTGATATCCGGGTCGAGACCGCTGCCAGAGGAGGTAACTAAATCCACCGGAATCGGCTGGGTGTTATTGGGATCTGCTGCTTTGAGGGAAGCGATACGGGTTTCCACTTCGCTCTGAAGACTGGGATTAAGTACACTAAAATTTGAGCCGCCTGAAGCGGACGCGTTATAAGGCTCACCACTAGTAGCTGAAAGCCGACCCCAAAAGTATTTGGGTTGGTCGAACTGCTGGCCGATCAAGGCAGAACCGACCACCTGTCCATTTTGAGTGATCAGACTGCCGTTGGCTTGGGTTGGAAAAATCAACTGGGCCAGCCCAGTGATCAGGGATGGATAAAGAATACCGGTAATGAGGGTAAATACTGCTAATAATATCAACGCAGGTTTCAATTGCTTCATCATTTTGTTTTCTCCGAACGAGTTTCTTTCCCCTCAAGAGGCTCGAATTGACCGGTCTCATTGTTCCACTTTCTGGTCTCACTTTGAGAAACCAGATAGTTTGTTTCGTGTAGATTCAGCCACAAGTTGACCAGAATTACAAAAAGCACCAGAATGCCAATCAGCAGTAATGTGTGATCCAACGAAATGACCGGCAATCCTTCTTGCCAGATGCAGGCGGTGACCATCAGGATAAAAAGAATGTAGAGACCACTCCAACGTAATAACGAATGTAAAATTTTCATTTTTTCTCCCAATTCGATTTTCAATGAACCAGGCCGACCGCGGCCATGAGCATATCGATCAATTTGATACCGATAAATGGGGCAACTAACCCCCCCAGACCATAGATGAACAGGTTATCGCGGAGCAGCTGGGCGGCACCCACAGCGCGGTAAGGGACTCCTTTGAGCGCCAGCGGAATGAGGGCAACGATGATCAGGGCATTGAAGATGACAGCAGAGAGGATGGCACTTTCAGGCGACGTGAGATGCATAAAGTTGAGCACCTGCAACTGTGGATAAGTGGAGGCAAAAGCCGCAGGGATGATAGCAAAGTATTTGGAGACGTCATTGGCAATACTGAAGGTGGTCAGCGAACCGCGGGTCATCAACAGTTGCTTGCCAATCTCAACGATCTCGATGAGCTTGGTTGGGTTGCTATCCAGATCCACCATGTTGGCGGCTTCACGGGCGGGTTGGGTGCCGGTATTCATGGCCACAGCCACGTCAGCCTGTGCCAAAGCCGGAGCATCATTGGTCCCATCCCCGGTCATGGCAACCAGTTTGCCGGCATTCTGGTACTGCCGGATGAGAGATAGTTTCTTCTCTGGCGTTGCCTGAGCCAGAAAATCATCCACGCCAGCTTCGGCGGCAATCGCCGCAGCAGTAAGTGGATTATCTCCGGTGATCATTACAGTCTTAATGCCCATCCGGCGCAGCTGGGCAAAGCGGTCCTTGAGTCCGCCTTTGACGATATCTTTGAGATGCACCACACCCAGCGGGACTGAATTACGCACCACGACAAGTGGTGTACCACCACTGCGAGCGATGGAATCCACCACCTGGTGCAGTTCAGGTGAAACCGATGAATTCTCTTCTGAAAGATAGTCAAACATAGCGTCCGGAGAGCCTTTACGAATGTGGACTCCATCAAAATCCACTCCGCTCATGCGGGTTTGCGCCGTAAAGGGGATAAAGCTCATTCCATCAGGAGCAGAGGCAGTAGGGGTCAAGGTACGCCCGCGCAGGCCATATTTCTCCTTGGCCAATATGACAATAGAGCGGCCTTCAGGAGTTTCATCCGCGAGAGAAGATAGCTGGGCGGCTTCGGCAAGATCGGCTGAAGAGGTACCGCCCACTGGAATGAATTCCACAGCCTGGCGGTTGCCCAGAGTGATTGTGCCTGTCTTATCCAGCAGCAGCACATCCACATCACCGGCAGCTTCCACGGCGCGCCCGGAAATAGCAATGACGTTGCGCTGGATCAGACGATCCATACCGGCGATACCGATAGCCGAAAGCAGACCGCCAATGGTGGTTGGAATGAGGCAGACAAGCAGCGCGACCAACACTGTGATGGTGATAGGCGTTCCCTGACCGGCTGCCTTGATACTGTACAGGGAGAATGGCAGCAACGTGATACAAACCATCAGGAAAATAATGGTGAATGAAGCCAGTAAAATGTTCAAGGCAATTTCATTGGGAGTTTTCTGCCTTTTGGCGCCTTCGACCAGGCTGATCATGCGGTCCAGAAAGCCTTCACCAGGGTTGGCGGAAACTTTTACCACCAGCCAGTCGGAGAGGATGCGCGTACCACCTGTCACAGCACTGCGGTCACCGCCGGATTCGCGGATGACTGGAGCAGATTCACCGGTCACAGCCGATTCATCCACAGAGGCAATACCTTCCACAATCTCACCGTCAGCGGGCAGGATATCTCCAGCTTCGGCAAGAAACAGGTCTCCCTGGCGCAAAGCTGCGGAGGAGACAATCGAATATTTTCCAGGGCGTTCGCCTTTGGCGGGAACGCGGGTGATTTGCTTGGCATTGGTATCTTTACGCGTGCGGCGCAACGCTTCGGCTTGAGCTTTGCCACGGCCTTCAGCCAGAGCTTCAGAGAAATTGGCAAACAGGATGGTGAACCACAGCCACAGGCAGATGGAACCAACGAACCAGGGGGAGGCTTCACCTTTGCCAAATAAAGTTTGCATCCACAATCCGGTGGTCAAGACGCTGCCCACCTCGACGACAAACATAACCGGGTTCCGTACCATGCGGCGCGGATCCAGCTTCAAGACGGCATCGAATACAGCCCGGCGGTAAAGCTCCCTGCGTAAGAAACGGGTTTTTTCAATAGAAGTTCTCATGTTAAGCGCCAATCATTATCAAATGTTCAATCACAGGACCGAGCGCCAACGCAGGCACAAAATTCAGAGCACCTACAAGGATGATAATGGCGATCAGCCAACCGATGAACAATGGTGAAGTTGTGGACAAAGTTCCAGCTCCAGCAACAGCTCTTTTTTTGGTAACAAGCGATCCGGCCAAAGCCATCGTGGGAATCACCCACCAGACACGACCGATCAGCATGGCTATTGCACCAAAGAAGTTATAGAAGAAGGTATTCCCAGATATCCCGGCAAAGGCACTCCCATTATTGTTGGTTTGGGATGTAAAAGCGTAGAGAATCTGGCTAAACCCGTGCGGGCCAGGATTGGTAATACCGGCTTGCCCGGCCGGAGTGATGACCGCCAGAGCAGTCAGGCCCAATACTACGATAGGCATTAGAAGGATCAGCAAGGCAGCCATCTTCATTTCATAAGGCTCGATCTTCTTCCCCAGATATTCCGGAGTGCGTCCCACCATCAAACCAGCGACAAAGACAGCCACGATGACGAAGATCAGCATCCCGTACAGTCCTGAGCCAACACCACCCAGCACAACCTCGCCAAGCTGCATCATCAATAGCAGCACGAAGCCGCCAAGTGGGGTGTAAGAATCATGCATACTATCAACGGCACCGGTTGAGGTGACGGTCGTAGCAGTGGCAAAGAGTGAAGAACGGGCAATGCCGAAGCGAACTTCCTTGCCTTCCATGTTTCCACCCGGGTTAATGGCCGTCGTGGTCTGGTCGGCTCCCAGTTTAGTGAAGAGTGGGTTCCCGGCAGATTCAGCGGCATAAGTGCAGCCCACAAAAATGATTAGCAGAATCAGCATCGCCGTCAGAACCGCCCAGCCCTGCCGTGTATCGCCAACCATCTTGCCAAATGTATAGGTCAAAGCAGCTGGTATGAGGGTCTGAGCCAGCACGAGCAGGAAATCGGTGAGTGCGTTCGGGTTTTCGAAAGGATGGGAAGCGTTGGCATTAAAGAAACCGCCGCCGTTGGTTCCCAGGTGTTTGATCGCGAGTTGAGATGCCACTGGACCGACTGCAATCACCTGTTGGGTGACAGTCTGCCCATTACTATCCACAGTGGGTTGGGTCAAAGTTGCTGTCACAGAAGTTGAAAAGGTCTGCACCACTCCCTGCGAAACAAGAATCATCGCGAGGATGATGGAAAGCGGCAGCAAAATATACAATACGCTGCGAGTGAGATCTACCCAGAAGTTCCCCAACGTGGAGGTGCTGTGGCGGGCGAAGGCACGGATGAAGGCGATCAGAATTGCCAGACCAGCTGCTGCCGAGAGGAAGTTCTGCACAGTCAGGCCCATCATTTGGGTCAGGTACGACATCGTGGATTCCCCGGCATAGTTCTGCCAATTCGTGTTGGTTACAAAGCTGACTGCAGTATTGAAAGCCGTGGCAGGTGGAACTGCGACCATCCCGGTGGGGTTCAAGGGTAAAATGCCCTGAATCCTCTGGAGAATAAACAACAACAAGATACCGAACAGAGTAAAGACCAAAAAGGCAACAGTGTATGTCTTCCAGGTCATCTCCTCATCCGGTTTCACGCCGCTGATGCGGTAAATGAAGCGTTCCACCGGTGCGAGTACTGGGGTCAGGAAGGTATGTTCGCCCTGGAAAACATGGGCCATGAAACTGCCGACAGGTTTAACCAACAGGAGAAGCAGGATTAAATAGACGATAATTTGCAGCCAGCCATTCAGAGTCATTCGAATTTCTCCGGCTTCAATAATGCGACAAACAGATAAATCATGAGTAAGAGGGAAATCCCTCCGGCGATCAAGTAGAGTATTGACATAGGTTAATCCTTCAATCTTTCAATTCCTCTAACCAATAACAAGGTCAACGCAAAAAAGAGCACCAGAAACAGGATGAACAATAAATCAAGCATGTTGCCTCCAAAATCAATTGTGTTATACCCGTGGGGGGGTTAAGATGGTGTTAAGAAAAAAGAAGTCCTCGTTTTTGAGGACTTCTTTTTTTGCTTGATTGTGTTTTATTTCCCTTTTAATTTCCTT
>Ga0224522_1000074_pt1 | contig 53648 bp, 41 predicted proteins | sample CFST25metaG_FD_182733 | JGI IMG/M metagenome (GOLD analysis project Ga0224522, IMG submission 182733) | Peat soil microbial communities from Stordalen Mire, Sweden - C.F.S.T25 | ecosystem: Environmental > Terrestrial > Soil > Wetlands > Peat | place: Sweden: Norrbotten County, Stordalen Mire...
CAAATAGACATTATGGCAGCAAAAGCAGGAATTGACCCGCTTGAATTCCGACTTCAAAACCTTTCAGATAATAAAATGATACGTGTTTTAAATACTGCTGCTGATGCTTTCGGATGGAAAACTCATAATACCGGAAGTGGCAAAGGCTATGGTTTATCCTGTGCTATCGAAGTTGGAACGTATGTTGCCAGCATGGCAGAAGTTGATGTAGATAAATTAACCGGTAAAGTTAAAGTTAATCGTATAGTTTGTGTTCAGGATATGGGTCTTGTTATTAACCCGGAAGGAGCAACAATGCAAATTGAAGGAGGAATAACTATGGGACTTGGCTATGCACTCAGCGAAGGTTTGCATTTTAAAGGCGAAGAAGTTCTTGATCTTAATTATGATACGTATAATATTCCCAGATTTTCCTGGCTGCCCGAAATTAAAACAATAATTTTGGATAATAAAGATTCGGAGCCCTTGGGAGGAGGTGAACCTGCAATTGTAAATATCGGCGCTTTAATTGCAAATGCAATATATAATGCGATGGGAACAAGAATGTTCATTCTGCCAATGACTCCCGAGAGAATTAAAGAGGCTGCTAAAAAAGAGTAATATCTATTATATTTATTCTATAAAATAAAATTACATTTTATACGGTCTAATATCTTGGATATTTTTTAAAAACTTATTATTAATTTTCAATTTCTTTTTACTGAATCAATTACTTCTCCGTTTGAATCTCTGATTGTCAGAATCATCGGCATTTCTCCGGGTAAGGTGTGTGTTGCACATCCGAAACAAGGATCATATGCGCGGAATGCCATTTCAATCATATTCAAAATCGGTTCAGTAACTTCTGTACCTTTTTTAATCAATCCTTCTGCTGCTTTTTTAATTGACATCGAAATTGCTGCGTGATTATTTGTAGTACCAACTATTAAATTTGCTTTTGTAACAATTCCTCTTTCATCCGTAATATAATGATGCGTTAATGTCCCCCTCGGTGCTTCAACAATTCCAATTCCTTCATGCGGAATTTCAGTAGGTATAGTCCTGTAATCAGGTGAAGTTATCTCGGGATCTTTCACAAGTTCCATCACTTTTTCCGCTGCATATTGCAATTCGATAATCCTTGCCCAGTGAGTTGCAAGAGTGTTGTGAACAGGCGTCTTTCCTGATTTATCACCTGTAAGTGTTTCGAAATATTTTTCGTATTCTGCCTGTGCAAGAGGAGTCGGCATTCCGTCAGAAACGTTTAACCTGGACAAAGGAGTTGCCCTGTAAACACCGCTCTCCTTACCATCTACAAATCCCTTCCATCCGACTTTTTTAAGGAAAGGATATTTTAAGTAGCTCCATTTCTCCGTGTGTTCGGATATGTGTTCTAAATAATCCGCTGGTTTATATTTACAGAATTCTTTTCCATCAGGGTCAACAACTTTTACCATTCCGTCATAAAAATTCACTTTATTATTTTCATCCACCAAACCCATATAATATGTTTTATGTATATAAGGCCCATTCACTATCAAATCAACATATGCGTTATTCTTCAGAACAATATCTTCAAAAACTTTGAATGTAAATTGTCCGAAGTCAATCATATAATGAGCATATTCCTCAATTTTCTTTCTTTCCTCTTCATTGATTCCTCTGGAAACTCCACCTGGAATTGAGGTCACTTGGTGAATTTTTTTACCTCCGAGTATCTGTATAATTTCCTGGCATTTTGCGCGAAGCCCGATTACTTTCGCACCTGCTTCAAGTCCGACTTTATTTATTAATCCTAGAATATTTCTTTCGGCAGGAGGCGCATCTGGACCGCATACAAAATCAGGACCGCCGAGTGCATAGAAGTGAACAGTATGGTCAGCAGTGTAAAAAGTATTATATAAAAGCTCTCTGAGTTTTTTTCCTGCGGAAGGAATCTGAACTTTATAAACGTCATCACTTGCTTTTGCAGCTGCCATGTGGTGTGCCTCAGGGCAGACACCGCAAATCCTTGTCGTGATTCTTGCCATCTCCTCTATCGGTCTGCCGACAGCAAATTTTTCGAATCCTCTGAGTTCGGGAACCTGGAAATAGCAATTTGCCACTTCTCCGTCATCATTTAAAAAGATATCAATTTTTCCGTGCCCTTCCAGTCTTGTTACAGGGTCAATTTTTATTTGCTTCATTTTATTATTATTATGAATTTATCTTTTTAAAAAATATTTTTATTCCTTTTCAACTTTTTTTGGTTGAACTCTTCTCATCAGTGATGCACCCATCGAAAACCTGTAAAAAGTACCAAGCGGATCAGCAATTGTTTTGATTATTTCCCTTACTTCTTTCTGGTCTGTTGAATCAATTACGGAACTTAATGCAGAAACCATTTTCGTCCCCTGGTCCATTACATTAACAGGCGGACCGTAACATCCCCTGCACCCTATATTTGCTTTCACGCAAAGTGCATCGCATCCGCTTCTGGTTGCAGGCCCCATGCACATTAATCCCTGGTCAAGCAGGCATTCATTCGGATCGGGAATAATTTCCTGCGGCCTGTAAAATTTCTTTATCTTTTTTTCTTTTCTTTCACGGGGACATTCATCACAGCAGGTTTTATCTCCTGCTCCCAATATTGTTCCTTTCGGTGGAAGAGGTTTTCCGTTCTTCAGAATATCTATTACCGCTTCGACAACTTTTACAATCTGGAATGACTGCGGCGGACAACCCGGCACATAATAATCCACGTCAACAACCTGATCAAGTGTCCTGACCGTATTCCATAATTCAGGAATTTCAATTTCGCCTTCAGGCATATGAGTTTTAGTTTCTGGATATACACCTCTCGAATTTTCCTCCAAAGACTGGCTGTCTTTATAAACGAAATCGAGTATTGATTGCTTATCATAAAAATTCGCCAGTGCAGGTATACATCCTTCAGATGCACAAGAACCGAAAGCAACGAGTACTTTCGATTTTGCTCTCAGGAGTTTTGCCATATATTCATTTTCCGATGTCCTTATTGCTCCGTTGAAAAGGCATAATGTGATTTCACCATCTTCCATTGCTTCAACATCCTTATATTTAAAGTCCATTAAGCACGGCCAGAATACAATATCAAAGAAACCTGCAATATCAAGAATTTTCAGTTCAGTATCTACCACTGCTATTTCACAGCCACCGCAGGAAGATGCCCAGTATAAAGCTAATTTTGGTTTCATTATAAAAATTATTTTTATTTAAAATTCTGATTTATACTTCAACTAACTGTATTGGTCCCAGCTCCCTTATCTGTTTTTCAAAGTCCAAAGTAGTCGCCGCATATTTATCGCCTTCAGAAGCTGATATCCACTCGAGTCTTAACCTGCGCGGGTCAATACCGAATTCCTCCAGAAATATTTTCATAAATTCAACCCGGCGCAATGTCTTGTAATTCCCTTCTGAATAATGGCAGTCACCAATGTGACAGCCTCCGATAAATACACCGTCTGCTCCCTGCTTGAATGCCTTTATTACAAACGACGGGTCAACCCTTCCGCTGCACATTACACGTATTATTCTGACACACGGGGAAGATTTCAATCTTGATACACCTGCAAGGTCAGCACCGGTATAAGTACACCAGTTACATAAAAATGCTACAATCTTCGGGTTAAATTCTTTCTCTTCTTGTTCCATAAAATATAATATTTTGTATTATTAATTTTTATTATTTCCTAGTTATGAAGTTCGCTTAATAACTCACTACACCGATAATATCCCTTCAAGCTCCGCTAAAATCTGTTTATCCGTAAATCCTTTGCCGATAATAGCCGACGCGGGACATGCCGAAACGCAAGTTCCGCATCCTTTACAAAGCATATCATTGATGTAAGATATTTTCTTTTCTTCTTGAAACGAAATTGCACTGTAAGGACAAAGACTGTTGCACATTCTGCAGCCGCTGCAATATTCATCCATTACTTCCGCTTTTATCGGGTCAACTGCAACTTCACCAAGAGAAATTAGCGAAAGTATTCTCGCTGCAGCTGCCGATGCCTGCGCAACCGAATCGGGAATGTCTTTCGGTCCCTGCGCACACCCTGCAATGAATACACCGTCTGTCATTGTAGATACAGGGTCGAGTTTAGGGTGCCGCTCCAGGAAGAATTTATCAGGACTTTGACTGATTGAAAATATTTTTTTGATGTTGCTTGCATCGAATTGCGGTTCGATTGCGGGACAAAGAATAACCATATCGACAGGAATCTCCCTGAATTTTCCAATCAGCGTATCTTCGCATTTTATATTTAAATAGGGTTTATCACCATTGTTCAAATAGCCCTCGGAAATCTCAGCTACTTTTCCCCTTATCATATTCACACCTTCATCAAGCAGTCTCTTGTAAAATTCTTCATAGCCTTTTCCAAATGCCCTCATATCAATATAAAACTGATATACCTCCGCAGGTGTTCTGTCTTTTACAAGATGCGCAAATTTCAGTGCATACATACAGCATACACGCGAACAATATTTGTGGAAGTTCTCATCTCTAGAACCGATACAATGTACAATACCTACTGCTCTCGGCTCGCTGCCATCCTTGCACAGAATTGTTCCTCCGGTTGGTCCCGTTGAATTCAGCATATGTTCAAATTCAAGCGATGAATAAACATCATCAAGTCTGCCGTATCCGTATTGAGGCATTTGCTTTAAATCAATCGTCTGGTAGCCTGTTGTGATTAAAATTTGCCCGACTTCAATCTCTATTTCCTCATCTTTCGCCTCATAATTAATTGCTTCGGGTTCACAATATGTTGAACATACACCGCATCCGCCGGTCTGCATTTTGATGCAGGATTTTTCATCTATAATCGGAACCCTCGGTACAGCCTGAAAAGTGGGAATATTGATAGCAGTCTTCGGACCTAAATACCAGTCCTGTAATGCTCCTCTTTCTTTTTCAAGAGATTTTATTTTTATATGTCCCGTCGGGCAGACCTGTGCACACGCTCCGCAAACTATGCAGGTTTCAGATTGCTCATTGTACGGAAGTACAACCTTCCTGCCAATCCCGATACCTTCAAATGAAAGAACACTTGCTTTTACTACATCCCGGCATATGTTCACACAGTTTCCGCAAAGTATGCAGGCATCGGGAGCTAAATCCTGCTCAAGGCTTTTAAACCTCGGCTCTGATACGCCAAGAGCTGCTGCCATATCTTTGACAACGGGTACATTCGGCCAGCGTGAATAAGTCAGTTCCATAATCAGCTTTCGAATCCACTTCACCTTATCCGAATTTGTAAGTACTGTAAGTCCTTCCCTTACCGGATAATTGCAAGAGGTAACCAAACGGCTGCGCTTCCCGCGTATTACTTCAACCGTGCAAAGCCTGCATACACCATAGGGTTCGAACAATTCGGAATAACATAATGTCGGAATCCATATTCCGGCTGATTCCGCCGCTTTAAGTATTGAAGTTTCTTCTAAAACTTCGACATTTTTACCGTCAATGTTTACGGTAACCATTATTATTCTCCTTTCCGCATTTGCGGATTAAAAATTTATTCAATTTTAATTGCTTTAAAATTGCAAACATCAAAACATGCGCCGCATTTGTGACACTTCATCTGGTCAATGTAATGAGCTTTTTTTGGTTCACCCATAATTGCATAATCAGGACAGGATTTCTTACACATATCGCACCCGTGCCCGACTGTTGCACATTTTTCTTCCTCTATTGTATATACATTCAATTGCCTGCACGCGTGTGCAGGACATTTTTTATCCCGAACGTGTACAAGGTATTCATCACGGAAATATTTTAAAGAAGTTAAAACAGGGTTCGGTGCCGAACCTCCGAGTGCACATAAAGAAGATTCGACAACCATATTAGATAATTCTTCCAGCAATTCCAGATCTTCTTCTGTTCCTTTACCTACAGTAATATTCTCAAGTATATCCAGCATCCTTTTTGTACCCTCTCTGCAAGGTGTGCATTTTCCGCAGGATTCTTCCTGTGTAAAAGTCAGAAAGTATTTTGCCATATCTACTACACAATTATCTTCATCAGCAACAATCATTCCTCCCGAACCCATCATAGAGCCTACTTTAGTCAGCTCATCATAATCAACAGGAAGGTCAAGCATACTTTCGGGAATAAATCCGCCGGATGGTCCGCCTGTCTGTACTGTTTTTATTCTCTTACCGTCTTTTATTCCTCCGCCGATATCAAAAATAATTTCTTTTAGTGTAATACCCATCGGAACTTCTACCAGCCCTGTATTTACAACCTTTCCCGTCAGTGAAAACACTTTAGTCCCCTTGCTTCCGCCCCAGGGGTCGTGAGTAACATCTCCCGTTCCGATGCTTGTAAACCATTTTGCACCTTTCAAAATAATCTGAGGAACATTTGCCCACGTTTCAACATTATTAAGGCATGTCGGTGAATCATATAATCCTTTTTCAACAGTATGAATATATTTTGCTCTTGGTTCACCCGGTCTTCCTTCGATAGATGCCATCAATGCAGTAGATTCTCCGCAAACAAACGCACCTGCGCCCCTTGTTATTTTTATATCGAATTTAAAATCCGTTCCGAAAATATTTTCTCCCAGCAACCCGAATTCCCTCGCCTGCCCTGTAGCTTTTTTTAATCTCTCAAGTGCTATCGGGTATTCATTCCTTATATAAACATAACCGTCTGAAGAACCCATAGCATAAGCACCTATCAGCATTCCCTCTATTACTGCATGAGGGTCTGATTCAATTATGCTCCTGTCCATAAATGCACCGGGGTCTCCTTCGTCTGCATTGCAAATAACATATCTTTTATCTCCCGGAACTTTCCTCATAGTTTCCCATTTAACTCCGGTAGGAAAACCTCCTCCTCCTCTCCCTCGCAAACCTGATTTTTTTATTTCATCCAAAACTCCGTCAGGTGTCATTTCTGTCAATGCTTTTGCCAGTGCAGAATAACCTCCCCGTGCAATGTACTCTTCAATTTTTTCAGGATCAATCAATCCCCGGTTTCTTAAAGCGATGAGCATCTGCTTTTTAAAGAAATCTATATCACGCATTTTCGGAATAGGGGGTTCTTTTTCGCCGGGTATATACATAAACTTTTTTACCGGTCTTCCCTTTATCAGGTGTTCTTCTACCAATAATGGTATATCGCTTACCTTCAACAACTGGTAAAATATTCCGTCAGGCTGAACAACCATTATCGGACCAACTCCACAAAACCCGTTGCACCCTGTTGTTACTACAGATACTTCGTTCTGCAGTTTTCTTTTTTCCAATTCTTTTTCAAAAGCTTCCTTAATTTTCATTGATTGGTTAGCTACACAGCCGGTACCTGCGCAAACCATCAAATATGTCCTATAAGCCATTTTTTGAAAATTTATTTTTTAATTAAACTCTTTTATTTTAGTGTGTCATCTCACTTCCTATTGCAAGCGCATATTCCTTTACAATCTGTTCTTTCATAATATGTGAATCAAAAATCTGTTTGATTTTCCCCGGAGTCATTTCAATATATTTTACGGGAGCCGGAAAATTGACAAGTTCAACCGTTATCATCGGTTCCTTGCTGCACAATCCTGCACATCCCGAATTTGTCACTATTACATCCGATAATTCTCTTTCCTCTACTTCCTTCAATACTGCAGACATAATATCCCTTGCTCCGGCCGCAATACCGCAGGTGCCCATATGTACTGTAATTTTCGCTCTTCCTGCACCTTCCCGCAAAACCAGCGTCCTTCGCGATTCTTCGCGGATTTTCTCAAGGTCAGCTATTGTTATTTTTGCCATGGTCTTTACTCCTTACTTATACTGTTTTAAAAGTTTTGGTATTTTATTCGGCGGAAGTTTTCCGTGTAAATCTTTTCCTATTGTCACTACGGGTGCTAACCCGCAGCAACCAAGGCATCTTACACTCTCAAGATTAAACAGTTTATCAGGTGTTGTTTCCCCGCCGTTTTTAATATTCAGTTCGCGTTCGAATTTTTCCAGCAGTTTCGTCGCACCCTGAACGTGGCATGCAGTTCCCGTGCAAACCGCAATCGGGTGTTTACCTTTCGGCTTTAAACTGAAAGCTTTGTAAAATGTTGCAAGGTTATAAACCGTGCTTATCGGTACTTTCAGTTCCTTCGATATCTGGAATAAGGATTCTTTCGGTAAATAATAAAAATGATTCTGAACATCCAGCATTACACCGATAAGCGAACTCTGGTCCTTCGGGTGTTGCTTAATAAAATTATCTACAATCTGGGATACCATTTTTTCTCCTATTGTATTTCTGAAATTTTATGTTTTATGATTTCTTTTAAACTATTAAGTAAATTTACTTTCTTTAAATTCTGTACTCCCAGTTGCCTCTTTAATTCTCTCGTCCGGAAAATAAATTCCTTTCCGTTTTTTTTATGCAGGTACAATATCTCTGTCTTTTCAGCGCGTAAAATCAGTGCAACCAGAGTCTCCGCAATATCTCCGAGAGGCTTTCTGTCAATATGACTGTATTTAAATGTTGCTTTAACTTTTGTCCCTTTTCCTTTTGCAGAACTTATTACCATGGTTCCCCCGCAGCTCTCCGCAGCTTCTTTTAAAAACGGAATCCCCAACCCAACCTTTCTTGTCGTCCTGCTCGTTTCAAAAGGCGACTCCACCTTTTTCAGAATTTCTTCATCCATCCCTTTTCCGTCATCAAATATCTCCAGCGTTAGTATGTCTTTTTTTGTATCCTCCACTATAAAAATCTCGAGATTCTTCGCACCCGCCTGAATACTGTTTTCGGAAACATCTAATATATGTAAGGAAATATCATTCATTCAAAAAAGAATAAAAACTTTTAAATGTATTATCTTCACCTGTAAACTCCGTATATGCACAACCAATCGTGTGTAATGAATGCGAATCTGAACCCTTAACAAATTTATATTTCATATAATAATCTTTATAAATTTCTTTAGCTTGTATCAAACTCATATTGGGTGAAATCTCCAAAGCATCGAGTTTGCACTTATCCGGAATAAATCCCAGCTGACTTAAAATCGAAAAACTCTGCCTGTCAATATGTGCCGCTATTGCTATTCCATTATTCGTATGAATCAGATTTATTATCTCATCGAGGCCTAAATCGACCGCACTGAAAAGCGATTTTCCGTAAAACCCCTCTACTTCATCATTTTCATTTGCAATTATCTGTTCCTGCCTTTCCTTTTCGAAATATACATCAGGTAAATAATTATTAATGTATTCCTTCATACTGTCTGCATTTTCTGATTTTTCAAAGAGAGATAAAATATGAATTTCTTCCCTCGTCGTTATTTCCATTCCCGGATAAACCTTTATATTCCCGTAAATTTTCCCGGCTTCCATTGCGGCATTTGTATTTGCAATCGAATTATGGTCTGTTATAAAAATTAAATCAAAATTATTATCATTAATTTTTTCCATAATTCTCTTTGGCGATTGCGTTATATCCGCACAGGGAGATAAACATGTATGTAAATGAACATCAGCTTTTATAAACCTTCCGGATTTCATATTATACCGTACTCAAAGAACTTTCCGCTGATTTGAAACGCCGATAAATTTGTCCCTAATATCAGAACCTTCTCTTCGTTTGCTTTTTCAATTGCATCTTTCTCTACTTCCCTTCCCATTACAATTATTATGGCAGATATTTCCTTTAAACTAGCTACTGCAATGATATTCATATGTGTCTGCATCGTAATCCATACATTGTCTTTTTTTGAATTTGCAATGACATCACTTAATAAATCACCTGTATATCCGCCTGATATATCTCTTTCAGGCTCGGATATTTTATTCATTACTTTTAATTCAAATTTTTCTATTATGTCTTTTATTTTCATTTTTATCATTCTCCGGGCATACCGAATTCAAAATTTTTCAGTTTCTCTTCAAGGATATTATTTGTTATTATAATACAATCGTTAATGTTTAATTCACCTTCCGCTACATCTTCTGCAAAAGTCTTGCAAGTCGGTGAGCCGCAGGCACCGCAATTTATTTTCGGCAGTTCTGAATATATTTTTTTTCTTTCACTTCTTTTGGCCAGTGCCTTTTTAATGTCAATGTTTACATCGTCCTTGTACTCGGGTTCAAACATATTTTCATAAATCAGGTTATATGTTTCATATTTGTCTTTTTTACCGAAAGGAATTCTTGATTCACCGTAATAGTTTATTAAATTATGCAGATTCGTCCTTGCTAAATATACATTTTCAATATTCATTGGCCCCCCCAGGCATGCTTCTGTACATCCGTGCATTTCAACAAAATCAACATTGTGCAATTTTCCCTTTTCGATTTCATCGAGTATATACAATACATTATTTATTCCTGATACCGTTATGCTGTTATCGCAATTCATCATAAACCCAAGTCCTCCCAGTCTCGCAAAGTTTAACCCGAATCCGCTTATATCAAAAAATTCAAAATCATCATCCCTGCTTTTTACTGTTTTCTGAATCGCATCATACAGCGTATTGTAAATCTCAGATACAGGTATTGCCCCGTCAAAAGCAGAATAATATTTTTCAGTCTTTTTAGAAATTATCACAGTCTTTGAAGGACATGGGGTAATATAAATTACTCCAATTTCTGATTCATCAATTTCTAACCTCGCAGAAGCTTCCCTCTTGGATTCCTTTGCCGTTAATTCCATTGGAGAAATTATAGGGATTAAATTATCTATCAATTCCGGATACCGCATCTGTATTATCTTTACGCACGTGGGGCAAAATGAAGAGATAAGAGGTTTCCTGCCCTTATATTCCTTTACGTATCTTCCCATTGTCCTTATAACTGAAATGCAGGCTCTCGTTATATCTGCAACTTCATTGAAACCTGTTTTTTTCAAAGAACTCAATATTGTCTTGGGTTTTATATTCCTGTCAAACTGTGTGTATAAAGCCAAAGAAGGAATTGCAATCGTATACCCGAATTTGGAAAAATCTTTAAACGTATTTGTAAGAGGAACAAATGAACCAGTCTTGCATATCTTTACACACTCACCGCAATCTATGCATTTTTCTTCGAGCATTTTTGCTTTTCCGCTTCTAACCCGAATTGCTTCCACAGGGCAAATTTTTAAACACGCCATCTCTCCGTTGCATCTTGACGGTTCGAAATAAATTGAATGATTGTATGTTTCTGCTCCCTGGTTCAATTTAGATTAATTTTAAAATATAGTTTTGTTCCTTTTAATAATTCCGATTCGATTTTAAATTCGTCGGAATTATTTTTTATATTTGGTAATCCAAGTCCCGCACCGAATCCCAATTCCCGCATTTCCTGTGTCGCAGTCGAAAATCCCTCTTTCATAGCAAGCTCTATATTTTCAATACCGGGACCCTCGTCTTCAAGTATTATTATAACCTCATCCGATGTAATCGTAAAATCCATTTTGGCAAACCTTGCATACATAATTACATTCATTTCGGCTTCGTAACAGCAAATCGATACCCTGTAAACAACTTCAGGTTTTATTCCTATTTCCTTTAAAATCTTTTTAATCTTTACCGAAACAGTACCTGCATTTGCAAAATCTCTGCCGACTATCCGGAATATTTTATTATAAAGTATTTCCTGTTCCATCATCCGTCTTTTGAAAAATCTCTTTTCCCCTTAAGCCGAATGTATATAAAATTCCGCAGGCTTCGAATAATTGCTTTTCTGTCGTAAGCATGGGAAGATTTTTTTCATTAGCCTTTTCGATTACATCCGAAGCAGGCTCTTTCCCTGATACGAATAAAATTGCTTTTAAATCCATTATTTCGGCAACCTGAATTACCTGCTGATTAACCAACCCTGTTATCAGCAGAGAACCTATTTTACAAGCTTTTAATACATCACTCATCATATCAGTAGCATAGCAGTATTCTATATCCCGCCATAGTAATCCTTCATCCGTGTGATTTTTACATTCTAAAATATTTACTATTTCTTGTAACTGCATTTTTATTTTTTTTCGTTAATTACTGTATCATTACCGATAATAATTTGTCTTCTCGATGGAAACTTTGAAGCAGGACAGTGGCTCCAGCATTGCCCGCAGCCAGTACATTTATCAGTATCAACATACCTTGCTTTTTTTCTTATCTTGACCTTAAAATTACCGAGATATCCGGAAACAGACACAACTTCACTCCACGAAAACAATTTTATAGATTCTCTGTGCCCGACCGACACCATTTTAGGCGTCAGTATACATGCAGAACAATCCAAAGTCGGAAAGGTTTTATCGAAGACAGCCATTTTACCGCCAATCGAAGGTTCCCTTTCTACGAGATATACATTATTACCCGAATCTGCAATCTCAAGCGCGGCCTGTATTCCCGAAATGCCTGCACCTAAAATTAACGTATCGGGATTAAGTTTAGCCTTCTTCACTTCGAGCGGTGTCTGAAAAGCTACACGGGCAACAGCAGCACGGGCATGTGCTTTTGCTTTTAACGTTGCTTTCTTTTTATCGTCGTGAACCCAGGCACAGTGCTCGCGAATGTTCGCCATCTGGAAAAGAAACCTGTTGATTCCGGCTTTCTCGCAGGCATTTCTGAATGTCAGTTCATGCATTAAAGGCGAACAAGCCGATACTACTATCCTGTTCAACTTGTGATTCTTGATTGCATCTTTAATTAAATCCTGCCCGGGGTCAGAACACATAAATTTGTAATCTTGCGACAGTATTACATTCGGGAGATTCGCAATATAATCCCTTACCTCTGCCACATTTACAGTAGATGATATGTTCACTCCGCAATGGCAAATGAAAAATCCGATTCTTACTTCTGGGGTTTTTTGCTCTTCTTTAGACATAAAATTTTTAATTTTCTTTTTAAAATTATTGATGTATTAAAGCACCGTTTATTTTTATTCCTGCCGTTAAATTTTTATCTATTCCCAGTTCAGAATCGGAAAATCCAAATGCAAGTCCGAGTACCTGAGTGAAAAATAAAATCGGCATATTATAATTTGTACTGTAAGCTTTATTTATTTCATCCTGATATGCTTCGAGATTCATCTGGCATAAGGGACAGGTAGTGACAATACAGTTTGCACCGTTGTTAACCGCACACTCTATTATCTCTTTTGAAAGCTTTAATGCCACATCTTCGTATGTCGTCATCAACATACCACCACAGCACTTTACTTTCATTGGATAGTAGACATTTGTTGCCCCGACGGCAGAAAACAGATTATCCATTGTCATCGGTTCTTCCCTGTCATCAAATCCCTTCTCGGGTCTCACAATCTGGCAGCCGTAATAATTTGCTATCTTTAATCCGTCTAATCTTACTTTTGTTTTCTCTTTAATCTTTTCCAGCCCTATATCATTTATCAGTACATCGAGCGGATGCCTGACTTTTACTTTTAAATTATAACTCAACCCCCCTTCCTTAAGACACTCATTTACCCTTTCTTTTAACTCGGGAAGTTCTTTCATGTACCTGTGCGTCTTTGCTAAAATCGTATAGCACGAACTGCAGGGTGCAATCAGATCCCATTTTTGCTTTTCGGCAATTGCCAGATTTCTTGCCGATATTGCAAAACCAACTATCTCTTTCACTGACATGTATGCAGTGGCACCGCAGCAATTCCAGTCCTCGAGCTCGTGTAAATTGCTATCGAGATGTTTGAACACTTTTTTTACAGAATCATTGTAACTGCTGTGGGCTGACTCCAGACTGCAACCCGGAAAATATGAATAGTCCATCATATAGATTTATTTTTTTGATTCCAATTCTGTTTTTTTATCTACTGCTCCGTATCCTACCGCACCCTTTAAATACTGAACTTCTCCAACTGTTCTGGGCATATCGAATTGCTCTGCTTTTTTTATTATTTTCTGGAAATTCTTTATATCTTTTATTTTCGATGGCATGTATGCAATTCTCTTTTTCTTTGCCATCCTTAACCCAAGCGGCATGAAACTGAATAACTTAAAAGGATTTGTCTTCACAAAATAAAACACAAGAAGCCTTGCCTCGTGAAGTCTCCCGTATGAATTCATAATTTTAACAAATGATTGCGATAGCGAATAAACAGGAAAATTCGGAGGATAAATGTTTTTTTCCATCGCCAGCCTTTTTAAAGCATAAATGATATCCGTAACCTTTATTAATGCGGGACATCTTGTCTGACAAGCATAACAGGATGCACATACCCAAATTGTCTTGCTGTGCAAAAGGGATTCCATATCACCTGCCCTGAAAAGTGCAATCACTTCCCTCGGAGAAATGTCCATTGCATATGATACCGGGCAGGAGCCCGTGCAGGTTCCGCACTGTATGCAGGATTTTATTTTCTCACTGTTTGGTACAGCTTCAAGCTGTCTTAAAAAAGATACCCTTAAATCCTGCTCTTTCCACGATAATTTACCCGGTACTTTTATATTTACAATTTTCATAATTGTGTAATTTATATTAATTACTTTTTAAAATTCTTTTATATTCTCATCCAAGATTTCCTCGTTGTAATAAATGTTTAACTCTTCAACGGTTTCAATTTTATTTAATAAATTGTCGTTGAAATTAATATCAATCAATTTTTTGTCCTTTAATAGATTCAGAACACCCTTTGAACATTCAAAAATACTCTCTTTTATTTCATTAGATAATTTTTCCACTATAGTGAAATTATTCTCCACCTCGATTGCAAGGATATCTATAGCGGGAGGCATTTTTTCATTTAATGCCTCAGCCAGTTTTATAGCAGTAATGAAATTAATATCGTGATAAGAATTTAACCTTAGTGTGTGAAGCAAATCCGAGGTTTTCAGATGGTGGATGTGTCCGGGGAATGATTTCTCTGTCTTAATAGAATCTATAATAATAACATAATCATACCCGCGCATTAAATCTATTATCCTGAATCCACCCCACGAGGTTTCTTTGAAATCGATTCCTGAAATATTTTTTAAATGCGTACTTAAATACCGAACGATTATAATGCCTATCGCATCATCGTTCAGTATTGTGTTCCCCATCCCTAAGATGAGTGTTTTCAAAACGCAAAAATTGAAAATTTATAAATCCTGTTTATTAAAACGGATTCATCTTCGCAATTACATCAAGAGTCATCTTTTCGTAAAAAGCTGTTATCTCGTTGAGTATGTATGAACAGTTATCATACATTTTGCATGTAGGGTGTTGTTTGCATTCCTTCTCTCCGCCAAATATACATCTCTTGATTGTCTGAACGCCGTCACAAACATTTATTATGTCCATCATTTTTATTTTCTTGCTTTCGATGGCCATTGTGACTCCGCCATTCCTTCCTTTTTTGGAGACAATCCAGTTCGTATTACTGGCTATATCCTGGAATATTTTATGCAGATAGGCACAAGGTATATTGGTATTATCCGATATTTCCTTGACGAGGAGGTAATCTTTTTTTTGCGAGTTAGCACCCAAATAAGCTAGGGCCCTTATTGAATATTCACAATACTTTGAATAAAGCATTTATGATAAAGGATAAAAAGACCTTTTTATAATGTTTAAAATCTATAAATACTTTTTTTTAAATGCAAGTGTAATTTTTTAGTAATACTATAAATTTTTAATAAACAATAAGTTAAAATGCATAATTTTTTATGCGATGATTAAAAAAGGACATGAAAGTCCCTTTTAACAGAAAGTTTGTGAAAATTTATTGAAAATAAAATATTTAATTAATAAAAAAAAAGTAAGCTGAACCCTGTTCTCAGCTTACTTCTCTTACTTAATTTACAATTATATTATGCTAGTGCTTCTAAGGCAATTTCTTTTAATTCTTCAGGAGTAAATGGTTTCGGAATAAATTGATATGCCCCGAGTTTAGCTGCTTCAATAGCTTTATCAATTGAACCGTAACCGGTTATCATTATTACAGGTGTATCGGGATAATTTGCTTTAATTGATGTCAGCACGTCCATGCCGTTTTTCTTGGGCATCTTGAGATCTAGAAAAATTAAATCATATTTGTTATTTTTCATTTTCTGATATGCAATATCGACATCAAATGCTTCTTCTACCGAACAATTCTGCTTGGATAATATTCTTCTGACACTGTGGCATACTATAGGTTCATCATCAACAACGAGTATACTCTTCCTTGTTTCAGCATTCTTCCCGTAAAGCGCGGCTCTCGGATAGTCTGACCTGTCCATGCAATCCAGGTAATCACTTCCGATTTCATTTTCTACCTCTGTCAGATTGAATGGCATATCAACATCAATTAATCCTTCAAAATTCTGTGTGTTCAATCCTTTTTTCAGCAAAGCTTTCTTTTCCTTTTTAATTTCGATGCATTCTCCCTTGCACTCTGTTCTTGTTTTTGTAAATATCTTACACTCCCTGCTGCCTTTTACGCATTGAATAGTTACTGAATATTTTTTTGATATAGGTATATCCGAACGTGTCAGTCTGTTAACAAAATCTGAAGATGTCGCCTTTTCAATTTCCTTAATAACAAATGGCATGTCGACGTCTATTGTTTCATAATCATCGTTTATTTCTTTCTTTTCCTTTTTTTCCTCAACCTTGTTTCTGTTATTTCTTAACTCGACTGCTTTTTGAATCCTGTCTGTTAATTCGGTTGGTGTAAATGGTTTCTGGATATAATCGAGCACTCCGAGTTTTGTGGCTTTTACCGCTGTTTCGATTGTGGCATATCCTGTAATAACAAGTACGTCGATTTCGGGATAATATTTTTTCACCAGTTCGATTAATTCCATTCCGCTTACATTAGGCATCATTAAATCCGTAATTAATATATCATATTTTACTTTTTTCATTTTTTCAATTGCGTCTGTTGCATTGAGCGTATTTTCAACATCATAACCTTTTCTCGATAAAATCTTTTTTACACTGTCGCAAATTGTTGATTCATCATCCACTACTAATATTTTTTCGGTAACCATTTTAATATTCCTTTATTTTTGTTTTTTTTGTTTTTCTTTACTTATTATATACAACTCTCGTGCCAATCCGAAAAGTGTGTTTAAATCAAAATTCTAAAGTTTATTTTTACAAAGTATATAAATATATATGCGCCGGGTTTGCAATTTTGAAACGAAAATGAGGTTTAAATAATTTAATGATATATTTTGGAAATATTTGAAGTGTATAAAATATTATGCAGGTAATATTTTACTATATATTATTTATTGATCATTAAATTCAGGCTTTTTAATACCATACTTCTTCATTAATGCCTGAAAATTTGACCTCTGCATGCTAACATCAAGCGCAGCTTTGGATATGTTCCAGTTATTTCTTAAAAGCGCCTCGGTAACAAACAATTTTTCGATTTCTTTTATAGATGTCTCTTTAATCTGCTTTTTGAAACTGTTCAGGTCATAAATGTTCTTAGGCAATACCGAGCTTTCAATGGAGTCTGTTTTATATAATACGGATGATATGTGAACGGATTTAATTTCATTCCCGTCTAAAATAATAGTAAGTCTTTCTATTATATGCTCAAGCTCCCTTATATTCCCCGGCCAGTGATAATTCTGAAGCATTTCCATTGCTTCTATATCAATTAATGGAATTTCCTTTTCAATCTTATTGCAATATTTTTTCAGGAAAAAGTATGTAAGTTCGGGTATATCCTCTTTCCTCTCCCGTAAAGCAGGCAGCTTAATTGGAAAAACATTTAATCTGTAATACAAATCTTCCCTGAACTTCCCTTCCTCAACAGCTTTTTTTAAATTCTGGTTAGTTGCAAAAATCAACCTGACATCGGTTTTCCTGACAGCAGTACTGCCTACAGGTATAAATTCTTTTTCCTGTAAAATCCTTAATAACTTAGACTGAATGTCCATCGGCAAATTTCCTATTTCATCTAAAAATATCGTTCCTTTTTTTGCTGCCTCAAAAACTCCCTGTTTATCCGCTATAGCACCGGTAAAAGAACCTCTCATATGTCCGAATAATTCACTTTCAATTAAATTTGCCGACAGGCTCGATATATCTATAGCAAAAAATTTGTTGTCTTTTCTTAAACTTTTATTATGAATTGCTCTTGCTGTCATTTCCTTACCTGTTCCGCTTTCACCTAATATCAATACAGTGCTATCCGTCGGAGCAACTTTACCGATTAAATTATATACCCTTACAATGCTGGGACTTTTCCCTATTATTCCCTCGAACCCTGATATATCGGAATAATTATATTCTTCTTTCGTAATTTTTACAAGATTTCTTTTCTCCAGCGCCCTGTTTAATACTGTCAGAATTTCCGAAGGTGTAAACGGTTTAGGTAAATAATCAAACGCACCGTATCTCATTGTCTCTACAGCAGAAGCTACAGTTGCATATCCTGTTATCACAATCACCAATATATCTGGATACTTTTGTTTTATTGCCTGTAATACTTCCATCCCTCCCATATCTATCATTTTCAAATCCGTAAAAACCACATCAAAACTTTTATCCTCAAGTATTTTTAAGGCTTGCCTGCCGCTCGTTGCATAAGATACTTCGTGTCCGGATTTACGGAAAATTTTTTCACAGCTCTGGCATATAACCAGTTCGTCATCTATTACTAATATGTTTGCTTTCATTATTCTATTATGGGTTTTATTGGTAAAAGAACTATAAATGTAGTTCCTTTTCCTATCTCACTATCAACATTTATTGCTCCGCCATGCTGCTCCACAATCCCGTAACTTATCGATAATCCGAGTCCGGTACCGCTTTCTTTGGTTGTGAAAAACGGATCGAATATTTTATGTTTGTTCTCTTCAGAAATTCCCATGCCGTTATCTGCAAACCTGACTTCAATGTATTCACCATTTTCAATAATCCGTGATAATATTTTTATGTCTCCGCCGTCAGGCATTGCATCGGAAGCATTCAAAATGAAATTAATAAAAACCTGCTGTATCTGGTCCCTGTCCACCATTATTTCCGGAATATCATCGGCAAAATATCTTTCGATGTTAACATTTCTGAATGACGCCTGGTTTCTTACCAGTAGTACAATATTATCAATTAAATTATTAATATTCGTGAGACTTTTTTGCGGCTTGGTCTGTCTTGCAAAATCCAGTAGCCTTTTTACGATTTCCCTGCATCTTATGGTTTCATTTACAATTACCTGTACATCGTCTTTTTTCAAATCATCATCATTCAGATCTTCGAGTAATAAACTCGCATTTGTAAGTATTCCGGTAAGAGGATTATTGATTTCATGTGCAACTCCGGCTGCAAGTTTTCCAATCGAAGCAAGTTTTTCAGAGCGAAAAAGCTGCCCGTGAATTTTTTTTAGCTCCGATGTTCTTTCCTGAACTTTTACTTCCATATTATCAGCCCATTCTTCAAGTTCCTTCTTTTCACTTTCTACTTCCTCTGCCATGTGATTCAAAGCAATTGCCAGACTTTTTACTTCTCTTGGAGCTTTCCTGATTGTAAACCCGGATTTATAATCACCCTCGGTAAATTTTTTCGCCACTTCTTCTAGCTGTCTTAATGGTGTGGTTATCCTGTTTGATAACATTATTGCAACAAAATAAATAATTACCAGTACTACAACCGCTACACCGAGAAAAATTAATATCGTACTTGCAAGCACATCATTAAAAGGCTGTTTAAGTAATCCTACATATAGCATACCAATTACGTTTCCGTCAATATCTTTAATAGGTTCATAGGCGCTTATATACCATGCATTGACAACAAAGGCATCTCCTGTCCACCTTTCGCCTTTCTCAAGAGTCTGGTTGTAAACTTCTTCCGAAACAAGCGTACCTGTTGCGAAACTTCCATCCAGGTTCTTTACATTTGTGCTTATTCTTAAATCTTTGTAAAAAATTGTTTCGGTACCGATTTCTTTTCCCTTGTAAATTTCTTTTTCATGAACAACTTCTTTTATCTTTTGCACGATTTCATAATTTCTGTTTAATAATACTCCTGCAATCAGAACACCAATTAAATTTTTGTTCCTGTCAAAAACAGGAACTGCGGATTTTAATATCATTCCCGACGTTTCAACGGAATCTATCCTGGCCTTTGATTTCGGAGTCGGAATAATTTTCATAGTTGCATTTCTCATCAATTCCTCTGATTCTTTTTCTAATTCCTGACGGTTCATTACATCCGTTCCCGAAAAAGATTCTTTTGTTTGCAGAACTTTCTGCACAAACCTGTCATTCAACAGTGTATCACCTCTGGTAAGCGGATTTCTTCCTCTGCATACTACAATCCCTTTACTGTTAACCAAAGTAAAAATGTCCAGTTTTTCGGCATTCAAAGTCTGCAGTAATTCTTTTTGAAGTGTATCAGCACGGTTTTCCGCAAGAGAGGAGATAATAAAACCTCTTAATGTTGTCAGCCTTGTTATCACTTCTATGGAAGCAACTTTATTGTTGTAAATTTCTTTTGCGGAGTTCAAATCCGAAATCGTCTTCATCTCTGCCCTGTTAATAACCTGGTTGTAAATTATTTTTGTGCCTATTATACTCAGTATTATGGTAGGTATTAAAATCGAAATTGAAAAATATTTTATTAAAAAATAATGTATACTTCTTGAGCTGACCTTTTTCATAACTGATATTTTTATCTGAAAATGTTTTCTAAAAATATTTCTTATTCTTTATTAAACTTTAATTAAAGATACCCGGAAACATGTGCCCGCACCGTCTTCATTCGCCATTCTTGAAGGACTTTGAAAACTAATTTTTCCTCCGTGCTGCTCGACTATTTGCTTCACTACCGAAAGTCCGAGCCCGGTGCCTTCATAACTTTTGTGTTTTACATTGGAAGCCCTGAAAAATTCTTTGAATATTTTTTCACGGTCTTTCTCGGGAATGCCTATCCCGTTATCACACACTTCGACTTCAATTTCATTTTCGTTTTTTCCATCTTCAACCACTATTTCTATCATCCCGCCCGGATTTGTATATTTTATAGAATTGCCCACTAAATTAGAGAACGCAAGTTCCAGAAGAATTGTATCACCTTTGATAATACCCAAGTTCGTACTCATATCATAATAATTTATCCCGATCCTCAGATATTCTGCCTGCACTTTTTTCTTGGAAATTATCTTATGAAGCAGCTCGTTTAAATCAACGTCTTCTTTTTTTATTTCAGTCTGCAGTTTTAATTTCGAAATGCTCAACACATCATTAATAATGTGAATCGCCTCTTCTGTTCTTGCCCTTGCACGTATAAGTTTTTCTCTTGCCTGAGGGTTTATTGGACCTGTATATCCTTCCAGTATTATGTCGTGGTAAGACTGCACAGATGAAAGAGGTGATTTTATCTCGTGAACAATCCCAATTGTATATTTTTGCTTTATTGTCTCCGCCTGTTTCAGTTTCTCGAATGCAGCATTCAATTCCTGCCCCCGCCTGTATTGCGAATGTGCTATAGAATTTGCAATGAAAACCGTCACAACCATTGTAATTCCGAACGAAGTAGCAAACAATAGAACGTAATCCAGTTCATTGTATATCGGCAGTTTTAATAATATTCCGAACTTATGATGCCTGACAACCGAGAAATATTCAAGAAGCGATGCAAGAAAAAAGCAAATTACGGTGACTCCAGCAATAGTGTAAATTACAAAACCCGATAGTATCAGGCTTCCGATTATCATCTGGAAAATAAAGAATACATAAAACGGGCTTTCTATTCCGCCTGTATAATATACAACTACCGCAAGAGAAACCTGGTCGGCAAGTATCTGAAGAAGAGATATATGCATGGGATTAAACCGTTCGATGTCATTTTTTACTAAACTCGTATTTATTAAATAACCCAGTAATATATTATAAAGTAATATCAGAACCGATAAAAAGATAAGAGCATTAAATTGCTCTTTGCTGAATTCTAATTTAAAGATATAAGCAGACAAAATGGTAAACAGTGCAAGAGTGAGGGATACAAGATAGCGTAACTTAATTAACCATTTATTTCTGTTTATTAATAAAGACCAGAGTTGCTCAAAATCATAAGTATATGATGGAATAAGTCCAAGCATGTCTTCTGATTAATTATGGTAATATACAAAGGAAATCTATAACAGGCAATTTCTAAATAAAGTAAGCATTTAATACTCAGGATGGAATTTGATAGTTACTATGAAGCATGGAATTTGCTTTTTCTTTTTTCATCGCAATATGTTATTTTGAACTGATAGTTATTGAACATCTAAAATCATTTTTTTATGTTTCAGATAATCATTGGCAGTTCACTATTAAGTATATCCCACGCACTTATTCCTCATCACTGGCTGCCGCTTGCACTTGCCAGTAAATCCGAAAACTGGTCTGCAAAAGAAACCGCGTGGATAACCATACTGATAGGGCTTATGCATACCTTCAGCACAATAATTATCGGCATCATAATAGGTATCATCGGGTACAAGTTAATGAATACATTCCAGTCACTCGAAAACTTTCTCGCACCGGCTGTTTTAATCGGACTCGGAATATTTTTTATAATAAAAAACTTCATCCGCCCGGAGCATCACCATCATCAGGATGATGAACACGAACACAATTCACATCATCACCACGACCACACAACCCATCATCATCTGAGCGAAGAAGAATTAAAAACAATTTCGAAAAAATCCAGGAAAGCAATAATCTCTGCAATAGGAACCATGATGATTTTTTCTCCCTGCATAGAAATAGAAGCTTTTTATTTTACAGCGGGAAAATTCGGATGGACAGGAATTACAATTTTATCCGTAATTTATTTTTTTATAACAATATCGGTAATGATATCCTGCGTAATCCTCGGAAAGAAAGGTCTCGACATGATAAACAAGAGATTACATTTCTTCGAGCATCATTCAAGAGCAATTGCAGGTTCAATATTAATTATACTCGGTGTACTTTCCACAGTAATTCAATTTTAACAAAACCCGAAATTGCTCTCAGTTCAGATGCTTTCTATTCGCTATTACATATTAACGGGCTGCAAAATACCAACGCGGTTGCCTTCCGTATCCGTGAAAGAAACATACCTGCCGATACCGGGGATATCCGTCGGCTCTCCATTTACTTTTCCGCCGGATGCCGATACATTTTTCATCGCCGAATTAATATCATCCACAGAAATTACAACGGATGGATTCGTTGGTGAATTACCATTCTTCGGAAAGAACCCGCCATTAATCGTGCCCGGGGTTTTTACCATTCTTTTATCATCTGTATCCGTCGTTCCCGCAAGAACGTATTCGCCCATATCCGCGCCAAGTTTTTGCATCTGCCATCCGAATGCATTCGCATAAAATTTTACAACTCGCTCGCCGTTTTCATACGGCATTTCAAAGTGTACTACCGGATTCATTTTTGCCATTTTTTATTACTCCTTTCTATTTAAAAAAATTTTCTCATAGGTTTTTCTAATCGTAACAAATATAAATATGGTCAAATTCCAATCGTTTTTAATAAAATTTATTACACCCAATGTGGTAACGCCGAATTTTATTTTTTTGCGTAAGTAATTGAAAAAACAAGATTGATGTTGTAACATGGAAAACGTGTTACAATGTTACAATGTTACAGAATTGCTGTAACTCTCTTAAATATATGTATGTTACATTGTAACGTTTGTTACAGAACATTTTTCGGCGTTACAGAAATTTACGGGACTCTATGAGTTGTACAAGCGAAATATTTGAAAGAACTATTACCATATTAATATATGGTATATAAGAGCAAAAGTCAAGGGGAAATAATTTTGAATGTTTAATATTTTACCGGATTATTCTAGGGGCTAAAGCCCGGATAAGGGGTGATTCTTACCACGAGCTACCTTCCCGATTCAGGCGAGAAACTCGTAGCTATTGAAATAAAATTAGGATTTAACTTTCTCTCAGCATATCCTCGGCAGCTGCTCACCGCTTAGCATATCGAGGATTCTGCCGGCACCCATCAGACTTTTTAAAATAACTATTCCGTTTTTGTTTTTACTTTTTACCTCTCCGATTATGGAAGCGAACTCACCATTTTCTTCTGACTTTAATATTTTCAAAGCTTTCTCTGCGTCTTCTTTTTTTACGAATGCAATGAACCTTCCTTCATTTGCAACATATATCGGGTCGAAGCCGAGGATTTCGCACACTCCGCGGACTTCTTCTATTACACCAATTGATTTTTCCTCAATTTCAATTTCGATTTTTGCCTGAGAAGCAATTTCATTCAATGCACTGCCCAGTCCCCCGCGTGTTAAATCACGCAGGCAATGAATCTCAATTTTTTCATCGATTAGTTTTTGCACAATATTATTCAACGGAGCGCAATCGCTTTTAATACCGCTTTCAAAATCGAGATTTTCTCTCGTGGTCATGATAGCTATTCCGTGTCTGCCGATATCACCGCTGAGCAAAATCACATCACCCTCTTTTACCTGCGACGGAGAAATATTAATATCATCCCTCACAATCCCGATACCTGCGGTATTGATAAATATCCCATCGCCCTTGCCTTTATCAACTACCTTTGTATCACCTGTAATTATTTTTACGCCTGATTTTTCACAGGCATTTTTTATAGAGATAATAATTTTTTCAAGATCTTTAATTAAAAATCCTTCTTCGAGAATTAATCCAAGGCTTAGGTAAATCGGCTTTGCACCGCACATGGATAAATCATTAACCGTTCCGTAAACCGCGAGCTCGCCTATATTCCCGCCGGGAAAGAAAACAGGGTTTACGACATAAGAATCTGTAGTGAATGCAAATTTGTGCCCTTCCGCCGTAAACACAGCCCCGTCGTGCTTTTCGTTAATCATAGTATTTGAAAGATAATGCATAAACATTTTTTCGATTAAGTTATTCATCATCTTTCCCCCGCCGCCGTGAGCCATTGTAACGGTATCATAATCAGCAATCGGAAGCGGGCAGGATAATTTTTCAAGAATGTTTTTTTCTTCTTCCATACTTATAATATTTTTTTCTCTTTATATAAATAGTAAGCAGAACAGGCTCCTTCGGTGGAGACCATTGTTGCGCCAAGCGGGTGTTCAGGATTGCATTTCGTTCCAAACGCCGGACAATCACCGGGCTTTTTTATTCCCTGCAAAATCAATCCGCTAATGCATTCACCGGATTCTTCGATTGTATAATCCAAAACACCGAATTTTAATTCAGCATCATAGTCTTTATATTTTTCTTTTAACTTGAATCCGCTTTCTTCAATCTCACCAATTCCTCTCCACTTACTGCTGCTGACTTCAAAGACTTCATACATGATTTCCTGCGCTTTCAAATTTCCGTCACGGGAAACTACTCTTGCATATTGATTTTCTACTTCATGTCTTCCTTCTTCGAGCTGCGATACGCACATATAAATTCCCTGCAATATATCGAGCGGTTCGAATCCCGTTACGACAATCGGAATTTTATATTCATTTGCTATTTCTTCATATTCTTTATAACCCATAACGGTGCATACGTGACCTGCGGCAAGAAATCCCTGCACACGATTATTTTTTGAATTTAAAATTGCTTTTATCGCAGGAGGCACAAGAACGTGTGAAACAAGAACGGAAAAATTTTTAATACCCGTTTGATAAGCAAGGGATACTGCCTGAGCATTAGGAGGGGCAGTGGTTTCAAAGCCCACCGCAAAAAAAACTACTTCCTTATCCGGATTTTCTTTTGCAATTTTCACTGCATCTACAGGCGAGTAAATAATCCTGACATCGAATCCAAGTGCTTTCACTTTCAGCAAATCAGTGTTTGAACCCGGCACTCTCAGCATATCACCAAACGAACAAAATATCACATTTGGATTTGATGCAATTTCAATTGCCTTATCAATTTTTTCCACAGGTGTAACGCAAACGGGACATCCAGGACCGTGTATCAGGTTTATTTTTTTTGGAATCAATTCATCTATTCCGTATTTAACAATCGAATGTGTCTGCCCTCCGCAGATTTCCATTATGTTCCAATCATGCGTAACCTTTCTGTGAATTGCATCCAGCATCTTCTTCGTTTTTCCGGAATCCCTGTATTCATCGAGGTACTTCATTCAATATCTCCAATTTGTTTCAGGTAATCCATTGTCTTCTGTGCTTCCTCTTCATCTATAATATTCAGTGCAAAGCCGACGTGAGCGAGAACATAATCCCCTACTTTTGCTTCGGGAATAAATGAAATATTAATTACCTTCAAAGCCCCGCCAAAGCTGACTTTAGCCGTTCTCAGCAATTCATCACTATCGTTTATTTCAAAAATTTTTCCCGGTACAGCAAGGCACATAATTTTTTATTTGTTTTTTATAAAATAAGAATAATATGCAATTTGTCCTAATGAAATTCCTCCGTCGTTAGCAGGTACTTCCTTATTCCAGAAAACATTGAATCCGTTTTTCTTCAGTTCTTTAATCGAGTTTTCAAGCAGATATTTATTCTGAAAACACCCGCCGCTCAGAGCAACATTTTTTTCTTTGATTAGCTTTGCAATATCAACAATTATTTTAACCAGTGTATTATGAAATTTTAAAGAAATAATATTTTTAAATATATTTTCTTTTTCCTGAATTAATTGTTTAATCATTGAAGTCCAATCTATAATGTACACGCTTTTTTCATTTCCAATTTCATATTCATAATTATCCTGTGAAGTATATCCGTTTGTTAAAAATTCAAGCTCCATCGCTGCCTGCCCCTCGAAACTGACTTTCTGCCTCATATCCAGAATAGATGCAACCGCATCGAACAATCTTCCTGCACTCGAGCATTCGGGAGAATTAATTTTTTTCTTTAGCATCTGCAGTAATATCCCGGAATCTTTTTTTGAGACTTTTTCCGAAGAATACTTTACCGCTTCATCACCATAAATTTCATAAAGCAAACCGAATGCCGATTTATAAATATCTTTAAAAGAACTTTCCCCTCCCGGCAAGCGGAATTTTTTTAAATGAGCGACTCTTTTGTATCCGTTTTCATCAAATCTTAGAAACTCTCCTCCCCAGATTGTCTTATCAAGTCCGAAACCCGCGCCATCCCAGGATATCCCGAGCACAGGCTCTTTTATATCATTCTCAGCAATAACAGATAAGATATGTGATACGTGATGCTGTACAGATTCTACATTTTTAAATTTTTCTTTTGCATATTTCGCGGAAATGTAATCAGGGTGTAAATCACTTACAACAATATCGGGTTCAATTTTATAAATTTCCCTGAATTTATCAATTGTGCTGCAAAAGCTGTTGTACGATTCAATTGTTTCAAGGTCACCGATGTGCTGGCTGATAAAAACCCCGTTGCCTTTTGAAACGGCTATTGTATTTTTCAAATGCCCGCCAACGGATAATATTTGCTTTTTATTTTCAGTACTGATGATAACGGGCATGGGTGCATAACCTCTCGCCCTCCTTAATAAAACTTTTTCATTCAGAATAATTCGTGCAATCGAATCATCGACATACCTGTATATTGGCCTGTTATGAACAAGGAATAAATCAGCTATTCCTTTTAATCTAAGCAAAGCTTCTTTCTCATCTATACAAATCGGCTCATCCGAGATATTTCCGCTCGTTGCTACAACCGGGCTTTTCAGATATTTCATTATTATAAGGTGAAGCGGAGTATATGGAAGCATTATCCCGAGGTAAGGATTTAATGGTGCAACCTCGTCCGGTATTTTGCAATCACTTTTTCTTTTTAATAATACTATCGGTGCTTGTGCAGATGACAACAATATTTTTTCGGTTTCACTTACTTCGCAGTCACTTATTACAGATTCTATATCGGGATACATCATAGCAAAAGGTTTTTCTTCGCGGTTCTTTTTTTCTCTTAATCTTTTTACCGCTTCCGGATTCATCGCATCCACAACGAGATGAAATCCGCCTAATCCTTTCACAGCAATTATTTTTCCTTCTTTAATCGCTTTTACAGCATCCAATATTGCATCAATATGAAAATCCAGAATTGTACCGTCTGAATTCCACAACTCTATGTGCGGACCGCAAACAGGACAGGCATTCGGCTGGGCGTGAAACCTCCTGTCACCTGGATTTTTATATTCTGCTTTGCATTCGTGACACATTTCAAATTTTTTCATTGTTGTCCTATGCCTGTCGTAAGGAAGAGACTCTATTATAGAATATCTTGGTCCGCAATTCGTGCAGTTTGTAAACGGATAAAGATATCTCCTGTTTTTTTTATCGAATATTTCTTCTTTGCATTCTTTACAGGTCGAAATATCGGGCAGTACGATTGCATCCGGAGAGCCGCTTAAATCACTTTTCCGTATTTCAAACTTATCGAATTTAATTAACGGGAGATTTTCAACTGATATTTTTTGAATTAAAGAGATTGGAGGTTTGTCAGATTGGATTTTTTCAGTAAAATCCTTTAGTATATTTTCTTCACCTTCGGCATCTATTATTACGCCATGCGGAGTATTTAACACGTATCCTTTTAAGCCGAGCGATATTGCAAGTTTATAAATAAAAGGACGAAACCCCACACCCTGAACAGCACCTTTGATTGATATTTTTATCCGATGTGCCAAAGTTTATTTATTGATGAAAGAAAAACTAATCTTTAATATTTTCCAGAATCCAGCTGCACCATTCTTTAATTCCTTCCCCGGTAGTGCAGGATGTTTCGAATATTTTTAAATTTGGATTTATCTTTAGTGCGTTTTCCCTTAATTCTTTAACATTACAATTTACATATGGAAGAAGGTCAATCTTATTTATTATAAGGATGGAAGAATTTATAAACATCTTCGGATATTTCAGCGGCTTATCGTCACCTTCGGTTGTACTTAACACAACCACTTTATAATCTTCCCCGAGGTCGTAACCTGCAGGACAGACAAGGTTTCCGACGTTTTCTATTACAAGAAATTTAATTCCTTTCAAATCAATATTTTCAAGCGCATCTTTCACAAGCTTAGCATCAAGATGGCATCCGCCATTTGTTACTATTTGTACAACAGGTACATTATATTTCTCTACTCTTTTTGCATCGAAATCGGTCTGCACATCTCCCTCAATCACAGCCAGCTTAATTTTACTCTTTAGTACTTCAATGGTCCTCTCAAGTATACTTGTCTTTCCCGAGCCCGGTGAGCTTACAATATTAATTACAAATGTATTATTATCTTTAAATTTATTCCTGATTTGCGTTGCAAGCTCATCGTTTTTTTCGAGGACTTTTCTTTCGATTGTGATGATACTCATAAAATAATAATTTTATTTTTTAAGAGTCCAGTTCAACATCGATTATTTTCATATCGGTGCCGGAAATTATATTAGTATCGAACCCTTTACACTTATCACATATGCGGATTCCGAATTTATTTGTAGTCTCGGATTTACACGAATTGCAGAAAAGTTTAAACGGAATATTTCTTATTTCCATTTCAGCGTTCTTAAAAGGAGTTTCAAGTTTAATTGCATCGAAACAAAACAGGAGAGAATCCGCTACAATTCCCGAAAATTCACCGACTTCCAATAAAACCTTTTTTACGTTTGCGTAATTATTTTCAGGAACATTATCTTTCACAATATCGATTATATTTTGAGCAACCGATAATTCGTGCATATTCAAACTTAATATAAATTTTAAACATCCGATTATTTTCCAACCCTGTTTATAATATTTATTAACGGCTGAAATGCATCCGGAGTAATAGCATCCTGACCGACAAACGGGTGGTCCAGCACATATATCAGGTATAACACAAGCACACACACAAATACTAAAAATGCCGTCATAATATACTGATGCAAAATATTTTTTGTGCTGAAGAAAAATGTAAATGCCACTAGAATTACCGAAGACAATATTAATACAAGCCATAATATATCCGGCATGCTCTGCTTGCTGCTTAAAATCCTGTGCCGTCTGAATTCACGGAGTTCCTGTATATTTTTCATTGCCTGCGAAAGTACTTCTATATTTGATACCTGTTCGGTTTTTATGGATAAATATATCCTGTTCAGTTTGACAAATTGCCTCATCGCCAAACTATCCTGTTTCCCTTCCGAAAGCAATTGCCATTCCTCGTTAGTAACTCTTTTAACATATTCACGAATAGTTGATTGAATATCTGTTTTTATTGAATCGGGAAAAGCGCTTGCATCATAATAAAGGTTTTGCAGGTTATTTGCTTCACCTTCTATTTTTGAATTGGTTTCCGCCATATTAGTCCATATTGCAAAAACAACAAAAGCCATAAGTACAGCGTAAATTACACACACTGCATTGTACAGGAAACCCCCGACTTCGTGATTTTCTATGAGTAATTCATGGGGAATTTTTTTCCTGATTATTTTTGTAAAAAAAAGAAAAACTGATATGCATATAATTGATATTATGATTATGGAAACCATAAAAGGTAATTGAAGAAATATTTTCATATATTATATATTTTTTTAAAATTTAAATAAAATCAACAACTAATAAAACATTAAAGCAACATTATTTTAAAATTAATGGATTTAAGTTAAATCGTCAGTTATCTTAATTTTACTCTAAATTACATAAAATTTTTAATAAATTATAATTTTCAGTTCTAATTATTTTAGTAAAATATTAGACTTATTCTTCAATTGCTCGAACTCATATTCCAGACCTTTTATTCTGTCTAATTGAGAATCAGTCGGTTTTCCGGGATAAGAAATTACCGAGGAATAAACAGAGCCGATATTTTCCCTCAGTCTCATTTCTCCGGACATCATACTTTCTTTAGATGCAGCTATCGTTTTTCTTAAAGAATCTATTTCTGTACACTTTATCGTCAGGATGTTTTTTATATTTTCGTCCTGAGTCGAATTAATAATATTTTGCAAAGAGTCATAACGGGTTTTCAATTTTTCAGATATACCGGCAAGCTCTTCCTGCATATTATAAAGTTTCATGGCAGTACTTTGCTGAAGCTCCCTGTCATTCTTTGTATATGTTGCTTTTGGATTAAATCTTAAATTTAATTTCTGAGTCCAGGAATTTTCTCCTTTTACGATTTTAAAAGTATATTCACCTTCACCAATCATCGGTCCAATGAATCCCGAGAATTCAAATTTCGAACCCGTCGCAACTTTCGGGGGTTTTAATCTCATATTCCATCTTACAATATTTATTCCTTTCCTTTTTGAAGCCGGTAAAGTAATCAGGAGTTTCCCTTCGGAATCGAAAATTTCCAGTTTAATGTCTTCGGTAACTACTCTTTCCTTTAAATAATAAATTACAGCCAATTCATCCGAAGCACCCGGTCCCGTGAATTCGCCTGCCGGAGGCGGGAATGACTCACCTGCAGGTCCCTCTCTTCCGTCAATAAAATAATTTCTTGAAGGAAGAAAAACAAAATCGGAATCCAATATTTTTTGACTTATTTTTCTAAGCGGTGTAATATCATCAATAATCATAATGCCTCTTCCATGCGTGGCTAATACCAGATCATTCTCATCTTTTTGTATATCCATATCCATAACGGGAACATTTGGAAAATTATTTTTAAACTGAACCCATCCGGTACCTCCGTCAATAGAAACAAACAGGCCAAATTCTGTTCCGAGAAATAAAAGATTTTTATTGACCAAATCTTCTTTTATTTTATGTGCATACCCTTTTATATCTTCTGTAGTTATCGAGCGCCAGCTTTTTCCAGCGTCTGTTGTTTTGAAAACATATGTATTCATATCACCACTCCTGTGCCCGTCAAATGTTACATAAGCAGTATATTTATCAAAATGCGAAGCCTCAACACTTGAGCACCATGTATTCAATGGTAAACCAACAATATTATTCACAACATTTGTCCAGTTCTTTCCCCCGTCTTTTGTTACCTGCAGATTCCCGTCATCGGTTCCTACCCATATTAAATTTTCATCCAGATTAGATTCACAGATAGTATAAATGGTGCAGTGATTTTCTGCGGAAGAGTTATCAATCGAGAGCCCTCCGCTTTCTTCCTGCTTCTGTTTTTCAGGATTATTTGTTGTTAAATCTTTTGAAAGCCTGTCCCATGTTTCACCTGAGTTTTTTGTTCTGTATAAATACTGTGCACCTATATAAATTACTCCGGGATTAACAGAACTTTGTACAATCGGGGTATTCCAGTTGAATCTTAATTTTGGTTCTCCCTTTTCCTGCTGCGGCTGAACATCCTTTGATTCACCCGTTTTGAGATTTATTCTGTTTATATTTCCCCCCTGGGATTCGGAATAAATTATATTATTATCTGTAGCATCAGCAACTACTGCAAAGCCATCTCCACCGCCGACACCTCGCCAATCTTTATTTTTTATTCCGCCCGGAGCGGAAGAAGGACCTTTCCAGCTTCCGTTGTCCTGCAATCCGCCGTAAACATTGTAAGGACTCTGGTTATCAGTAGTAACGTGATAATATTGTGATACAGGCAGGTTTGCCAGGAACAACCAGTCATAACCCCTGTTAACAGATAAATAGACTCCTCCGTCTGTTCCGAGATATAATTGATTTGGATTGTTAGGATTTATCCAGAGTGCGTGATGGTCCGAATGTACCCACCCGTTTTCTCCCGAACCATCTACAAATGATTCTCCGCCGTCTTTACTTATCGATAAACTGAATGCAGGTCTGTAAACCCTGTTTGCATCTGTCGGGTCAACTAATATTGTACTAAAGTAAAATGGCCTTGCCGTGACATTCGTTGATGCGGAATTCTTTTTCCAGGTTTCCCCCCCATCGGTTGAACGGAAAAGTCCGGTATTCTTTGACTCTGCAATGGCATATATATTATTTGGCTCGGAAGGACAGACCGCAATGCAAATTCTTCCTAAATCACCTTCTGAAAAAGCCTTGTCAATACGAAACCAGGATTTTCCCCCGTCTATACTTTTAAATAATCCGCTTCCTTTCCCGCCTGATGAAAATGAATACGGTGTTCTTCTGAATTCCCACATAGAAGCATAAATAATATCGTGATTTTTCGGGTCAATAACCACATCTGCACATCCTGTCTTTTCATCTGTATATAAAATTTTTTCCCAGCTTTTTCCGCCGTCAATAGTTTTATATAATCCCCTGTCTTCACTATCTCCCCATAATGCACCGGGTACTGCAACAAAAACAATATTTCCATCTTTCGGGTCAACAGCAATTTTACTTATTCTTTCGGATTTTTCCAGCCCTACACACTGCCAGGTTTCCCCTGCATCATTTGTTTTATATAATCCTGTTCCGACCGATACACTATTTCTTACATTACATTCACCTGTTCCTACCCAGACGATTTCAGGTTTTAGCTGATCTATTGCTATAGCACCTATTGATTGTGTATACTTATCAAAAACAGGTTTAAAACTTGCCCCTCCTGTAAGCGTTTTGAAAACGCCCCCGGCGGCTGTGCCTACATAGATAATAGTTGGTTCTTTATTTACACCTTCAATCGCTGTTATTCTTCCGCTCATGCTCGCAGGTCCAATTTGTCTTGCAGATAAGTCGCCAAAAATATTGGAATTAAATTTTACCTGACCAAAAGAATAATAAGCAAAAAGAATAAAAACGAAGAAAAAAATTTTTGTTTTCATATAAAAATATTTATTTTTTCACCCGTTAAAAAAATAACTTTACTCAGCCGGCATCTTAAAAATCTCATCATCCAGATTCACATTAAATTCAACTTTATCAATCAAAACTTTTTGTGATCCAACATCCATACCTGTAACTTTTGACTCTATTAAAAACGGCATCACCATACCCTCAATTTTCTTGTAATTACCAAATGTAGTTTCGCTTTCTACTGTCTTACCCATTACTTTCCTTTTCGCTTTTGATTTTAAAATCAAATAACTGCCGGCATCTATTAAAAAGTTGGTTGACTCACCGTCCTTATCAGTAATTTTTATGTTATAAACATCAGTACCTTCCATATCCTCCTTACCAACAAATTCCGCAGTATATCCTTTTTCTTTATACTTTAAAAGTTTTCCGCCTAAATCAGCTTCTTCTTTTAAACTCTTTGCTGTCTCGTCGTCCATTTTTTCGGGTTTTTTAGAACCCGTCATGGGATTTATCATCCAGCCCATTTTTCCGTCATATCCCTGAAGAATTTTCATTCCCTGTACATAAATCTCTACCAAAATCATTTCATTATTTTTTAAATATATAGTAATGGGAATATCCATACCCTGCATACTCATAAATCCGGTTACTTTTTGTGATTTTACTGAGTCTATTTTGCTTATTCCTCCAATGGCATCAATATGTTTATCAATAATTTCATCTGCGGTTTGAGCAAAGCCATTAGAAATAAAGAGCAAGACAACGATAAGACTCAAAACTAATTTTACGTTTTTAATATTCATAATTGTTTTTTTTAATATAATATAATTTAAGTAATTCAATTATAATTTGAAATTAATATATTTTATGTTATTTAAATGATTTTAGTAACAAAAAAGCCGGGGATAGCCTCCCGGCTTTAAATGTAATGTTAAATATTATTATCTTTTATAATAAATATTCGAAAGACATCCTGAATGAATCTGACTGCATTTAATATAATCACCAAAGAATCTATAAACTTTATTGAACATCGCGAAGTATCAGCTAAAACAAAACCCGGTTTATCTGGATAATCTTCACATTAAACTTTTTTACGGGTTCAACAGTAATAAAATTCAATTTTATATTAATCGGTTAGAAATACCAAACTTTAATCAAAGAAATATTTTCCTTTTCTTTGTATAATTTATCAATATATGATAAATTATATCTGCAAATTTTGGATTTCATCAAACCGAAAATTACTATCAGTAAATCTATGAATAATACCATAATGATACTAACTGTTCGTGTAAGCCCTATAGCTCTTAACTGAAATACCGAATAAAAATCAATAATTCTTGATGATATTCCGAAATTAAAACCCAGAAGTAAAAAAATTATTATTATCCAATAAAATATCTTTTTCATCATAGTTTCTTTTTTTACTATTCCGATTAAATTGCCTGTTACCACTATTTCATCAGCCTTGTCTTTCCGGGCTTTTTTAAGTTCTTCAATTGTGTTTACTTCTATTTTTTCCATTGAATAAACCTTCTATGATTTTTGAAATATTATTTAATTAAGACCATCTTTTTATTCTCAATAAAATCACCAGCTGTTATTCTGCAGTAATATATTCCGCTTGACATTTGTTCAGCATTCCAGACAACACCGTAATATCCCGGCATTAATTTCTGATTTAGTAACACCGAAACTTCTCTGCCAATTGCATCGTAAATTGTCAATTTGACATTGCTCATTTTTTTAATCTGGAAACTAACTTTCGTTTCCGGGTTAAACGGGTTTGGATAGTTCTGATAAAGTAAAAATTCATTAGTGCTATTATTAGATATATTAATAATTCCAATCGGGTTTCCATCGGACTGGTTTCCTGTCCTTCTTGTATTTTTTTGGAAAGTCCCCCAAACAGGTAAATTGGCATTCAATCCGTTACTGGTTTCATATCTCATTTCAGTGGAATCATAAAATGCCAGCATCCGACCTGATTCCGTTCCTAAATAAAGTGAACCCGATTTATAAAGAATCGGACAACTGATCTTCGAGCTGTCGAGATAATAAAATTTTCTGCTCTTATTAATATCCAGCCCGATAAATTCTCCGGCATCATTACCAAAATATATCGTAGGTGTGTTGGTAATAACAGGAGTTGACTTTATTGCTCCCAGGGAACTGTAATTCCAGAACAATGTACCGTCGTATTTTACAGAATACAAATTTCCGTTTGCTGTGCCTGTATATATATGACCGCCGGCATCAATAACAGGTGAACTTGTGACAGCTGAATTTAAATTGTACTGCCACACTACCGACGGCTGTCCTGCTGATGGCAATGAAATCTTATTTAATTTCCCGCCTTTCGTTCCGACATAAACATATCCGAATTCATCGATTGCAGGCGATACAAAAACAGAATCATTTAAATTCAAAATCCAATCCGGGACCGGAGGAATTGCGATTGTTGCTAGTTTAAATCCATATAATGTACCACAGGATGAAACGAATATCAGTTTGCCGTCATTGCTTATCACCGCTGAAGTTTTAACAGGGGAATCGGCAAAATAACTCCAAACAATATTTCCTGCTGATTTATTGATTGCAATAAAGTTGTTGTTTGTAATTCCAATGTATAATCTGTTACGTGCACTATCTATTGATGGTGTAGAATTGCATGTTGCACCAAGCGGCACCGGAGGCCATAATACAGTTGCGTTTTTTGATATTCCGTACAAATTATTGTCAGCCGAAACTAAGAATATTGATGTGTCAGCTCCAATTGAGCAAGGAGAGAGAATATTTCCTGAAGTTGAAAAAGGATATATCGTATTTCCGTTTATATCCGTTCTGTAAACTGCATTTCCTGATACAGTATATAATATGCTGTCACCTATAAGACTTGAACCCCCTATCGGACCTGATGTATATTTTTTAAAAACACTTCGTACTACGAAAGCTGAAGCTGAATCATTATTACCTAAATGGTTTTTTATTTTCAGAATTACAAAAGTGGAACCCTGTGGAAAACTATATGTCATTGTGTGCTGTGTGCTAATCAACTGGTTATTTATGTACCAGAAAACCGAATCAATAATTCCCGTACAAAGGCTGTCTGAAAGTGTAACGTTTTCTTTGGAAATTCTGCCTGAATTTGGATTGTAAATATTGTTTAGTCTTGCATTAAGAAATATCAGATTCTTCTTAATTATTTTCCCATGCTCTCCAATTGCATACAAAGCATTTCCGGAATAAGCAATATCCGTTAAATTATAATTTGTACCTGAGGTATCACGTGTAAAGCCCGTAATTCCGCTGTTAGTCTTATAAATAGTTCCGTTATTTCCTACTACATACCCTGAATCGACAGTAAACCAATATTCACTATTTAATCGTGTCGGAGAAATAAGAGTCCTATTTGACCAGCTAGCCCCGCCATCTGTTGTTCCTGATATACAACCGGAATCATTTGGATTATATCCTACTGTCCAACCCGTCAATTGATTTAGAAACTGAATTTTTAAAAAAGTGGATACCCTTGTTTTCGTAACCGGAAGCCACTGAGCACCTCCGTTTGTTGTTCTATTTACTATACCCTGGGATGTGTCGTTTCCTCCGCAAACATAACCTGTTTGTGTATTTAAAAAATAAATTCCATTTAACCGGTAAGTCGTATTTGACGTCTGAAAACCCCAAATAACACCTCCTGTCTTGGTTTTTTTAATTTTCCCCCCTGTTCCTGCTACCCAACCTGAATCTGTAGTGCCAACAAAGAATATCGCATTCCAGTCAGTATTAGTAGTATCGGTACTGGATATACTCCAGCTTTGTCCACAATTTGTTGTCTTTATTGCAATAACACCATTTAATCCACAGATATAGCCGGTATTTACATTAGCAAAATGAACATCTTTAAATGCAGCAACGACAGGGCTTGAAAGTGCTGTCCAGTTTACACCCGCATTAGTTGTTTTCAGAATTGTACTGTTTTCCCCTACAGCGAAACCTGTATTTATATTAACAAAGTAAGTTCCATTCAGAGTATTTATCGTATTACTTGTTTGTGAAATCCAACCGTTTTGAGAAAAACTAACTTCTGAATAAAAAAATATTGCACACAGGAAAGTTAAAAGTCTGACCGTTCTCATTGGGGTGTAATTATAATTTATTAATTGATTTTTTAAAAATACAATAACACGCCAGCTACTATATTTTCTCTTCACATTTGTTTTAAAACAGAAAATGTAATTAATAATGTTATTTGTTTTTAAAACAAGTATGAAAAATTCTATTTCCAATCAATTAGTAGCTTGCGTGTATTGTCCGTGAAAAAAAATTAAATATTATTTACCCTTTTTATTTAATTAATAATAATTTTTTAGATAATAAATATTCTTTTGAAGCAGAATTTGCCGACATTACAAGAAAATATACCCCGCTTGAGAGATTATTTCCGTTAATTTCTTTAGTATAATATCCTGCCAGGGAATTTTCATTTATTATATTTAAAACTTTTTTACCCGATACATTATATAAATCAATCTTTACTTTGCTGTTTTCAGGTAATGCAAAGTCAAACTTGGTTGCGGGGTTAAACGGATTCGGGTAATTTTGAGATAAATTATATTTCACCGGTAATCCTATTTCGACAGTATTATTTAAATCATAATATTTATAATTTCCGTTATTATCAACCTGCTTTAAACGATATTCATATTTTCCCGAAGAAAGTTTAGTCTCCGTAAACTGATAATTATTAATTCCGGAAGAGTTTTTCCCTTTTACGAAGCCCAAAGGAATCCATATACTGTTTGAACCGGAAATCGTTCTTTCAACCTGAAATCCCGAATTATTCTGTTCATTTGATGTTGTCCAGGTCAGAGTTAAATCTCTCTCTTTAACTGAAAAAGTAAAATTTGTCAATTTGACCGGTAACGGACCTGAAAAAGGATTATCTGTTGAATTACCGCCGTAAGCAAACTGGCTGAACTCCGTAAGCCCCGAGCGAGATGCTGTCGGGTCGTCGTTTGATCCTGTTCCGTTTACGTGAGTACCAAGCGCCTGCCAGTCATATCCCGAAGAAGGTCTTTTAAGTAATCTTAATAACTGATAATTGAGAATTGAATAACCGCCTATATTAAAGCCCTGTCCCTCTAACCCTATGGTATATGTCCCGCATGTAATTCCCGAATTATCAATTTGCCAATATCCCGTCGAACTATATTTATCTACAGTATATCCGTTATCATTAATAGGATTTGGCGAATTAGTACCCGGATCAGAAGGTATGAATTTCGCAGTTAGTGTACCGCCAGTTGAAGGCGCGCAAGTATAAGATAATATTATTTTATTTAAATTACCCGCTGTACCAACCGGAAAAATCACATTCGAGACTGTTGCTGGAGCAAACCATCTTCTAAACCCGCCGGCAATATCAGTAATAATTTTTCCCGAAGTATAAGATAAAGTCCCGCAATTAACTGTACTCGTTCCTAATGTTAAAATATTTGAATTTGTATTTATATTTCCATTTGTCATAATTAAATTCCCGCTGATAGTCGGACTTCCTGTTAATATAAATCCATTGGCATTATTAAATTCCACATTGCCTAACGTTACACCTGAAATAGAAGCTGTAGAAGTCTTTCCCGTTAATAGAATTTCTCCAGAACCGCTACTCGAATGTACGGCATTTCCCGATATGTCCCCTTTAACAGAAATTAATTTACCATTATCATTAAGCACTCCTGAAACTAAATTCAAATTTCCGTTTATCGTAATATCACTATTTAAAGTCACTGTATTTGAACTGTTATTTGTAAAGTTCATTAATGTGGTAGAAGGAATTTCATTTCCCAGTGTTATGGCATTCGTTCCTGAATATATCACGTTAACAAAATATGAACCAAAATTAGGCGGACAACACAGAGTTCCATTTGACCTGTATATTGTCGTATTATTATTATATCCCAATTTAAGTAAATAAATGTTTTTATCTAAATTACCTGCCCCAAGATTCAAACTGTCAGAAATATTTATATCTTGAGACATAACCGTATTAAATCCAATATAGACGTAATTAACATTTCCTGACGGAGGGATTTCATAACCTGTACTAATCGGAGCCGAAGAAGAAATATATAATATATTTACCCCCCCTGTACCAAATGAAGGGGAGGTATCAAACCTTCCGGCAGGATTTGAGGAACCCGATGCTCCTCGTTGAATCGTTCCGTTTCCGCAATATCCTATGGTTAATTTTCCACTGTTTGCAATTAAACCGCAAAATAAATTAACCGTTAATACTGTAATTTGGTTCGATGCTGCATCTATCGTCAGACCATTTGAATTATTTACAGTTAAAATAGAGAGAGGGTTAATAACAAATCCGGAATTTGTAAAAGTTTGAGCCGCACTCCCGCAAAACTGAAGCTGACTGCAATTTTCAGTGCCGGTTATTGTTCCGCTATTATTCAGATTTCCGTAAATATTTAATGTTAAATTCTGATTAATCGTTAAACTACCTGAATTATTTATTATAATGTTATTACATGATCTGTTTACATCATTTAGTGTTATTATGTGTCCAGACTGAATTAACACGTTATCATATTGACCGGGAACACTGGCGGTGCTCCATGTCGAAGGATTGCTCCAAATACCTGTTGCAACAGAGTATATATAAAAACTCTTCTTTAATATTTTTCCTGAATTTCCAACAGCATATAAAGCATTTCCTGAATATGCTATATCCATCAAATTATTTGTTGTCCCGGATGTTTCAGTAATCCAATTTTGTCCAACATTTGTACTTTTTAAAATTGCTCCGTTATTTCCAACAACATATCCTGAATCAACAGTAAACCAATATTCGCTATTTATTCTTGAAGATGAGATAAGAGTTCTAGTTGACCAGGAAACCCCTCCATCTGTTGTTTTTGATATACATCCTGAATCATTCGGATTATACCCGACTGTCCAACCGGTTAACTGATTTGAAAATTGAATTTTTAAAAATGCCGATACTTTTGCTATCGTGTAAGGAATCCATTGACCACCCCCGTTTGTTGTTCTATTTACTACACCTTGCGCTATATCGTTACCACCGCAAATATAACCTTTTTGTCCATTAAAACAATAAATTCCATTTAAACGGAAAGTTGTATTTGAAGTCTGTGCACCCCAACTAGTTCCGCCGTTTTTAGTTTTTTTAATAATTCCGCCCGTTCCTGCTACCCATCCTGTATCATTTGTACCAATAATGAATATCGCATTCCAGTCTGTTGCATCAGTGCTAATAATGCTCCAGCTTTGTCCAATATCAGTTGTTTTTATTATCACTCCATTTAAACCACTGATGTAACCTGTATTTACATTGGCGAAATGAATATCCTTAAATGTTGCTACTACAGGACTTGATATAACAAACCAGTTTAATCCTTCATTAGTAGTTTTTAAGATTGTGCTGCTCTCTCCAATTGCAAAACCTGTGCTCGAGTTTACGAAACACACACCGGTCAGATTATTCGTAGTATTACTTGTAAGAGAATACCACCCTGTTTGAGAATGCCCAAACTGTGATAAAGAAAATGAAATTAATAATACTGTAATAAATTTTAAAAGAAAAATATTTCTCATTTATTATTATTTTAAAATTATCATTTTTTTAGTTTCAACAAAATCCCCTGCTACGATACGGTAATAATATGCACCGCTGGAATATTTTGCTGCATTCCAGTTTACATCGTAATTACCCGGTTTTAATATTTGATTAACAAGTACATCAATTTCTTTACCCAAAACATCGTACACAACCAGCCGGACTTCACACGTACTGCTTATCTGGATATTTATTGTTGTATTCGGATTGAAAGGATTCGGGTAATTTTGTCTGAGTTCAAATCTATTAGGAACGTTGCTTGATATTAATCTGACACCTGTATCTAATGTGTCACATAATCCAACACCATTCCTTTCAACATTATTTTGAAATACTCCCCAAACAGGAACACTTTTCACTCCGGTCTTTATTCCATCAACAAACTGGGTGGTATCAAAAGAGGTCGAATCAAAAAATGCAAATACTTTTCCTGCTTCATTTCCGGCATATATCGAGCCGCATTTATATAAAACCGGACAGGATATTTTTGAATGCGCACTGTCAAGATAATAAAACTTCACATTTCCGTTTAATGTATCCAGCCCGATTAATTCACCCCCATCATTTCCAAAGTATATTCGGTGAGACCTTGAAATAGCAGGTGTTGACTTAATTGTATAACCCGAAGTATATTCCCAATTTAAATGGGAAGTTTGATTATTATAATTATCATTAAATCTGAGTGAATGTAATTTTTTATCCAGCGTTGCTACATAAATATTATGGCTTGCATCAATTACCGGTGAAGTTGTAATTTCCGAACCGAAATTATAAATCAGGACTGAATCTGCTCCATTATTTCTTAACCTGACCCTGTATAATTTACCGCTTTTAGTACCAATCCAGAAATTTCCTTTGTTATCAATTGCAGGCGATGTTGTAACCGAATCATTAAAATGTTTTACCCAGTTTATCGAAGGCGGGTTCATCATTTGTCCGTTAAGATTAAAACCGTACAAAGTTCCTTTACCTGATACAAATACAAGCTTTCTGTCATTAAAATTATTTTTATTCTTGCTAATTACTGCTGAACTTAATACAGATGCATCGGCAAGAAAAGTCCAGGCATTTGTACCTGTGTTTTTGTTTATTGCAAAGAAATTTCCGTTGCTTGCCCCGACAAATATTCTTTGGCTGACAGAATCTATAGTAGGCGTAGTTGTTGCAACCGCCCCAAGAGGATATGCAGACCATTTTGGAGCAAAATATTTATCAAATGCATATAAATTATGGTCTGTCGAAGTTAAAAATATCATTGTATCATAGCTGATAGAACATGTTGATAATATAGGTGCTCCAACAGTTAAGTTTATCAGGAAATTTCCATTTATATCCATTTTATAAATAGCATCGGTTGATGAAATTGCAAATAAAACACTATCCCCGATTAAACTGTTACCCCCTAAAATCGAACCCTGAGTTGATTTATAATATATTGCCCTCGATACTACTGCTGTTGCAAAATCTGAATTGCCCAAATGATCTTTTATTACTAATCTGACATTAGTTGTCCCCTGAGGATAAGAGTACGTAAAACTATGCTGGTTGCTTACAAGTTGATTATTTATATACCAAGCGACTGTATCTATAGAACCTGTACAAAGCGAATCATAAAAAGTTATATTCTCTTGACTTACTCTTCCATAATTCAAATGATAAACACTATTTAAATGCGCGTGCAATAATCCAAAATTTTTCTTTAATATTGTTCCGTTGTTTCCTGCGGTATATAATGCAGAACCGGAATAAGCAATATCCATTAGATTTTGATTCGTTCCTGATGTATCTTTAACAATAACAGAAATTGTGTCAATGCTATGAAAAATCGTTCCATTATTACCTACCATAAATACAGTATTTAAATTAAACCAATATGCGCTATTCAACCGTGAAGGTGAAATAACTATTCTATTTGACCAGGTAACTCCGCCATCTGTAGACCTGGAAATACATCCGGAATCATTCTGAGTATATCCTACTGCGTAGCCGGTTAACTGATTTAGAAAACTAACTTTTGAAAAAGCAGATACATTTGGTTTTATTACCGGAATCCACTGAGCACCCCCGTTTGTTGTTCTGTTTACTATGCCTTGTGATATATCGTTGCCGCCACAAATATAACCTGTCAGTGTATTTAAAAAATAAATTCCATTTAAACGAAAAGTTGTATTTGAAGTCTGTGCACCCCAAATAGCACCTCCTGTCTTGGTCTTTTTAATATTTCCACCTGTTCCTGCTATCCAACCTGTATCTGTAGTACCAACAAAGAATATCGCATTCCAGTCTGTAGTATCAGTACTTATATTGCTCCAACTTAGACCGTTATCTGTTGTTTTTATAATAACACCATGTAAACCACAGATATATCCCGTATTTACATTAGCAAAATGTATACCCTTAAATGATGCTGATACAGGACTTGAGAGGGCTGTCCAAATTGCTCCTGCATTAGTGGTCTTCAGGATTGTACTGTTTTCCCCAACGGCAAAACCTGTATTTGTATTAACAAAACAAACCCCGGTCAAATTATTTGTTGTGTTGCTCGTGAGTGTAACCCAGCTTGTTTGTGAGAAAACAAATTCTGAAAAAATAATTGAATATAAAACCAAACAGAAAGCTACAAATTTTTTCATACGGATTTTATTTTTAAAATTTATCATTTTATTATTGTAAAATTTTATTTATTTCCTAAAAGCTGATTTACTAACTGTATTAGATCGGTCAGCTGGAAAGGCTTGGTTAAATAATGCGAGCATCCTTCCTGTAAACAAATCTCTCTGCTTTTGGTAGATTCGGAATCAGTAACTGCCAGAATAGGTGTTTTTTCATATCCCTTTATTTCTCTTATCCTCTGTGCTATCTGGAGACGGTTAACATTGTTAACGCCCAGCTCCATTAGAATAACATCATAACAATTTTTCCTGATTATCTCCAGCGCAAGTTCTTCGGAATCCACAGTATCGGTTTTACAGATGCATTTTAAAATATTTGTTTTTGTATCTATTATATCTTTATTACCGTTTAAAATTAATATTTTTTTTGCGGTTTGATTAATAATTTTTTGCGCCTGATCAGCTACCTTTTTAAGTTCCGGTGCAATTGAGTTATTATTTTGATGATGAATTTTTACCAGCGGAAACATCACTGTAAATTCCGAGCCTATATCTGTCATACTTTTTACCAGAATTTTGCCGTTCATGAGTTCCGTGAATTTTTTTGTAATGGTTAATCCCAGTCCTGCACCCTCATATCGCCTGTTGATTCCCTCACTTACCTGTCTGAACGGTTCAAATATTATTTTCATTTTATTTTCCGGAATACCAATTCCCGAATCCGTAACCCTTAGATATGCATATTCACGATTGTTCAGGCATTCTTTACCAACTTCCACTTTTATGTCCCCTTCTTTTGTATATGTAATGGCATTATGAATCAGATTGTAAATAATTCTGTTTATGAGTCCAGAATCCAGGCTTGAATAAATATTTTCCCCGAAGTTGGATGTAATTTTCAAATTCTTTTCTTCGGCCATGCTTTTTAACTGCGTAACCGAATCTTTAACGACTTCAGATAATTTTAAAGGTCTGAGATTAACTTCAACTTCATTCGATTCTATAATGGATAAATCAATTATAGAGTTAAGAGTCCTTGTTAATCTTTTTCCGCCGTCAATAATAATTCCAACCATTTCTTTCTGCTTTTCATCTTCAAGTTCATCATTTAGAAAATCCGCGTAGCCTATAATCCCGTTCAGCGGAGTCCTCAATTCGTGTCCCATATTCATGAGAAAAGTGGATTTCAACCTGTTCATTTCTTCCGCTTTCTCTTTTGATTTTCTCAACTCATCCTCTGCAATTTTTCTTTCGGTTATATCGCGCAAAATTGCCTGGTAAAAAGTGTTTCCGTCAATACTTATTTTTCTTATGCTGCTCTCAACATTAAAGACAGTGCCGTCTTTTCTTCTGTGCACTGTTTCAAGCAATACACCGTCATTAATATCAATATCTGCTATTTGTTCAGTATATAATTTCTGCTGCTCTTCGGTTCTTAACTCCAAAACTGTCATATTAAGCAACTCATCCCGACTGTAACCATATACTGATATTGCCCTTTCATTAGCTTCAACAAGGTTCCAGTTTTCGTCAGCAAGAAGGATAATATCATTTGCATATTTTGTCATAAATTCAAAATTACGTGCGAGAGCAAGCTTTTCAAGCTCGGTTTCATATTGTTTTTTATAATGTCTTGCAATATGCTTTCTCCAGTATAAAATAATCGTTAATCCGCCCCCGATAATTACTATTGCAAGTAAAATCGTAAATAGCTTGGCGCTTTTCAGGAGGTCAGAATAAATTTCTTCCTGGTCAATTTTGGATATTAAGTACCATTCTGTATCGGGTACTTTATAAACTGATGCGAGAACTTTTTTATCCCTGTAATCTTTCGTCTCAACTATATTATTATTACAATTGTACAAATCCAAGTTTGAAAGTTCTGAATTTAAAATGTGTTTTTTAAAATAGGACTCCGTATTATTTAAATTTTTCGGGGGATTTAAATACAATACGGAATCCTTTTCATATCTGATTAATATTGTCTCGGCGGATTTACTGCTTGTTGCCCATGACTGTATGTATGGGAATAAAACCCTGTAAGGGTCAACTTTGAACATCACAGCTCCGACAGGACAGGAATTATAGTTATCGTGATTGAATACAGGGATAAAAATATCAATTGAAAGCTTCTCAGGATCAGATTCATTTATCCTGAAATCAGAAAGGATTTGTTTATTCTCCTTATAATAGTCTCCTGTCTTTAATTTATTTATATTATTAATATTTTCGGATGATGAAAAAACATTTAATAATGCATTGCCCTGCAAATCAAGCAGGCAAATATTTGTGAAATTACTGTCTGAGAGGAATGAACTGAATAATGATTCCAGTTCAGCTGAATTACTTTTATTGTTTTGGATATATTTAACAATCTTTCCGTTGACTATCGGATTATTTAAAAATATTCCTGCGCATTTAGATCGTTCATTTTTCCAGTTATTAATAAAATTTACTTTTAATTCCGAAATTGATTTTAATTCATTTTCGCTTTCTTCCTTGTATTCCGCTTTTTGTATCTTGTAAAATAAGGAATCAACCTGGAATACCCCCAGTGAAGATAAAAGGACTATTATAATCAGATACCAAGGCCATTTTTTCATGTGCTTTTGTACTTTTCTGTTTGTTACAATACTTGACTCTTCATATATATGCATATTGTACTTTGCTATAAGGAAATAAAATATTAATCCTGTTACTATTGCATATAACCACCCGTTATAAATAAATACCTTGGTTAATTCACTGGATAAGTTGAGGATTTTCGAAATAATATTGTTTGTCAGAAATATCCACCCGGCAGAAAATAACGTAAAAATCACAAGTATTTTTATTGTTATAAGTTTGCTGAATTTTATTTTATTTACCTGGGGTTTCATTTTTATGCTTTAAGTGAAATTATATGTATAAATAAAAAATTGTGAGTATAATAATAAAACTATGCACAGAATTCTTTGAAATAGAATCCGTAAATGGTAATTTTTTCATGTGATTATTTAAAAAACTAAGTATACTATGGTCAGATTTTAAAAACCTGGACATATATTTTAAGATTTTGGATAATACTGAAACCAAATCATTTCTTTTATTCTGCATTAAATATACACTTGACATCTTTTTAATCAGAGAAATAATTATGTCGGGATGGTTAAAATCCTTTAATTTTATATAAACATTCAGAGATTTTTTGTAATAAACACTGCTTTTGAAATACTGATTCTTAATTTCATAAATCTCGGCAAGGTTTTCCAGAGCAAGACCCAGATTTAAATTATCAAGACCTTTATTTTTTTTGTAAATGTTTATTACTCTTTTCAGCATTAATTCGGCTTTTTTAAAATCACCCTTTTTTAAATACAAATACGCAATATTATTTAATAATGCAGTGAACTCTGAATTTTCCCTCAGGGATTTTTTCTCATTAATACTTATTGCATCAAGGTACAGTTTCTCTGCATCATTATATTTACCTTCCTTCAGGTAAATATTGGCTAAATTGTTTTTCGCAAGAGCGACATATAAAAGCTTTTTACCGTTCGTTTTCGACCAGATCTCGAGAGCTCTTTTATATAATATTCCCGCATCAGAATATTTCTCCTGATTTTCATACAATATTGCGAGATTATTTAAAGAAGCCGCTACTTCGGGGTGAGCTTCTCCGTAAATTTTTTCTCTTATGGCTAAAGCTTTCTTATGCAGTTTTTCTGCATCTTCGTACTTCTGCCAGTAAGAATAGATATTTGCAAGATTACTTAAAGCATTGCAAATTTCGGGATTTTCTTCTCCGAATGTTTTTCTGCTGATTTCCAGAGCTTTTTTAAATAGCGGTTCAGCTTCATAATATTTGCCCTGTGTGGCATAGTGTACAGCTAAATTGCTTAATATTTTATATACATCCGGATGTATTTCCCCATAAGATTCTTTTGTTACTTTTAAAGCCTCCTGTAATAATTTTTTCGATTCTTTTACCTTCCCCTGTGACTCGAATAAAACGGCTTTTTTGATATTTTTTTCCGCTTTTTTTAACATGTTTTTTTTTAATATAGTATTTTGGCTGCTGCTAAAAATATTTTTTTATTATTGAATAAAGATATGAAGTTATGATTTGCATTGGAATTTTCCCGGGACAATCTAATTTGATAAGTAATATTTATTGGGGGAACAAATAAAAGTGATGCAACCAGATTTACCCTTTTCATTTTGCAATAAATTAATTTTTATACAATCAAAACTAATAACAGTGTTAATTCAGATGATTACTCATGATTTTTGAAGATTTTGTAATCACTGCGAAAATAATTGGTTTGTTTTTGAGTGAAAAATAGGATTTTGAGTTATTATTTTCGCAAGATATATTTCCGCAAGTTTTATGCCACAGAAAAAACCTTGTTTACGATTTATTTTCAAAGCTTTCATTTATGGGATGTAAGAAAGACTGAAGTTTGCTTACTATGAATTATAGTTAAACTACTATAATTTGCATTGACAGAAATAGTTTAATAAATTATATTTCATTAATTCCTACATTTAGTAAAGTACAGATTACTAATACACTGGATTCAGAAAGTTGTAATTATTTATTAATTTATTTATTACTTCTTCGGTTATCATCCTGATATAAATTAGTAAATCATCAGAATAAGCTTTGAAGTAAATAAATTTTATTTTATTAAGCCCTGTAGAATAAAGTAATATAATTAAATCTGTGAATTAATTTAAATAATTCAATTATGATTAATATTAATACTTTTTTTCTGGACGAGCTGTTAGGAAACAATTATCCCGTAATAGTAAAAAACTGGAACTTACCTGAATATGAAAGGCCAATAGTATCTGAAATTGAAAGTTTTGCTAAAAAATCGGGCAGATTTTTAATCTCTCTGGAAGGACTTCGGAAATCAGGAAAAACGACAGTATTAAAACAATTACTTAGCCGGCTTCAAAAATCCGGTAAAAATATCTGCTACTTCTCATTCGAAAGAAAATCAATTCAAAACATCAGGAATCTTGAAGTCGTTTTAGATTTTTTCATAAATGAGAACCATCAGTTCTGCATTTGCCTCGACGAAGTTTTCTCTATAAAAGGATGGTCTGATGTAATTGAAAAATATTTTAAAAATTCTAAATCGTCATTTTTATTAAGCGGGGCAGTTTACCAGCCAAACAGAAAAGAAAAGAGCGATTTTTCACTAAAAATTGAAAATTTTAAATTGCGGCCTTTTGGTTTTGATGAATACCTGGATATTAGAAAAATAAAAGATAAAAAATATTATATCAGCTTCCCGAATCCTTTATGCAGTAATTTTTTTACTGAATTTCTCGACGATTTTATGAGCAAAGGTTCATTCCCCGAGCTTTATAACATTCTGGATAAAATGTTAATCAACCAGTATATTAAGATTTCAGTTCTTGAAAAAACTATCTTTGAGGATTTCCCTTCATTCTTCAATATAAAGCATTTGCAAAAGCTCTTCGATATATATAATTTTCTTGCTTACCATTCAGGTGAATTTATTTACGAAAAATCCTTTTCCGATATTACGAATTTAAGTGAACCCACTATAGATTCTTTTATTTCGCATCTTGAGGATTTTCATTTATTAGACAGAATCTATACCGTATCAAATATTTCTAAATCTGTAAGAAGAAAGAAAAAGGTCTATCTTGCATCTGCATCTTTGTATTCCAACTCCACAGCAAATTTCTCCTCCGGATGCCTTTATTCAACGGCAATTTACGAAAAAATCAGAGATTTAAAACCCGTGGTTTACATAGACCGTCAGATACACGAAGTTGATTTCATTCTGCATATCAACGGGAAAATATTTCCGTTTTTTATAAAAACAGTTGATGTTATATCACCATCCGAGCTTAATAATCTGATGTACTTCATGAAAAAGAATAAATTAGAGGAAGGATACCTTATATATAAAGGCGTTTTTAAAATTCTGGATTTAAACGGATATAGAATTTTTCTAATTCCATTATCCACTTTTCTTGCTTCAGAAATAAGTTTTTCCTAAACAAGGCTTGAAAGATGATTCATAATATAAGTTGTTGTGGGGTGGTCTGGGCCTAAGCTTTTGCAGAGTATCTTTTCTGATTTGTCTTTTAAATATTTAATTTCATTGCGTTTACCCTGTGCAAGATAAATATTTGCAAGTTCAACCGTTATTTTTATTAATTCCTGATTCCTGGAAGTCTTCAATTTGTAAAGAATATCGAGAAGCTCATTATAATATAATTCGCAATATTCATAATTTTCTTTTTTATTATATAATTCGGCAATGTTTTTCAAAACAATAATTGTTTCATCGTTCATTGCTCCTAAATTATCCTTTAATATTTCCTTTACTTTAAGATAGAAATTTAACGAAGAGTCTATATCTTCTTTTTTTAGATACAATGCAGCGAGATTATTTAAGGATGAAGAAACTTCCAAACTGTTTTCACCGAATATTTTTTCATTAATTAACATTGCTTTTTTATAAAGCTCTTCAGCTTCTTCGGTTTTATCTTCTTTCAAACACACATTTCCCAGATTGTTCATTGCGATTGCAACATTCATATGTTCGCCTCCTAAAGTTTTTTCCCATACATTCAGGGCTTTCTTATATAAATTCTCAGCATCGGAATATCTTTCTCTGTCTTCATAAAGAATTGCAAGATTGTTAAGTGAAGCAGCAACATCCGGGTGGTCTTCACCGTAATTTTTTTCCCTGATTGTCAAAGCAGTTTTATAAAGTGATTCCGCCTCTTTGTATTTTTTCCCGTATGAATATATTATAGCAAGATTATTCATCGCATTGCAAATATCAGGATGTTCTTCACCCAGAATTTTTTTACTTATTTCCAGGGCTTTTACAAATAATATCTCCGCTTCATCATACCTGCCCTGTTTTGCATAATGAACCGCTAAATTATTTATTACTTTTGAAACATCGTGATGCTCTTCGCCGAATATTTTTTCACGGATTTTTAAAGATTCTTGAAGTAAAATTTCCGATTCTTCAAATTTACCCTGCAGCTCATATAAATTTGACAGCAAAATATTATAATCGGATATTTCCTTATCATAATTACCACTTTCACATTTTAATTTAATAATAAAATCTTCTGTCAGCGGGGTTATTGTTTTCCAAATTCCCGCTCTTTCCAATATCCTGCTTATATTATTAAACCATTTATGAAAATCCGGAGTATTTAAAGATATTTTGCCGTGATAATATGCTTCATTAACGGCTTTTTTCATCTCTTCGCTGATATTTTTTACATCCAGAGCTTTTAGTTTATTGTCATAATACTCGAATAAGAACCTGTGAATTCCTTTAAATGCATCTTCATCCAGCATTGCTTTCATGCTGTCACTCATAAGTTCATGCATGGACCATGTACCGGATACAGCTCCTTCGGTAATAAACGAAAACCTGCTTAAATTAGATATCGGAGATGCACCATATCCTGTATTGAAATTTTTTATCAACAGGTTAAATAATTCCCTGCTCCAGGTCCGTGCGCATGATATTACTTTCAGCGTGTTAATTTCAGTCTGATCAAGATATCTTAAAAATCTCGACATGACATTTCGCTGGGTTTTTGCAAAATCATTTTTCCCGGGAATTCTGTTTAAGTTATTCTTTATTTCATAATATGTATCGACTGCAAGATCCATAAAATGAGGGACACCTTTGCTCGCCGAAATTATAATTTCCCTTATTTCTTCCTTTTCGATTCCGCAGGACGTTAAAAACTTATTGGAATCTTCTTCAGATAGTCCCCCTATTAAATGTTGCTCCAGATGTTCCTGCCATTCGGAATCAATATCATTCCATCTGAGTTTTTCCCTGCCGCATATTACCCATAAAACCTTCGGAAGGTGGGTTATCATTTCTCTTATCCATTCATCACGCATAAAGAATCCGCCTTCAGTTTTCATATTTTCCCATAAAGCTTCATATGTATCCAAAAATAATACGACCTTTTTATTCTTTTTTTCAATAAATTCATTTATATCGTTTGCCCAAAACATCGGCAGGCGGTCCAGTATATCCTTTGCTTCCAGCGTATGCAACATCAACAGCTCTTCTTCGCCTCTTCTTTTCCACCATTCGCGAAATACATTCCCGCTGACTTTTATAGCTCGTGATAATTTAGGTATAACTCCGATATACGGCATTTCCCCCAATGCTCTGAAAATTCCTGCTACAACACCCGATCCGCTAAATAATGGAAAATTATCTTTAGTCATCGGCATTTGCGGGTGGATTTTTTGCCAGTATAAAGTATATGCCAAATCAAAAGAGGAAAAATGAATTTTATATTTCAGGCTTAAAGCATTTCTTAAAATGAAAAGTGCCGTTTCCTGTTCTCTGTAAGTCGGTATGTCAAGGTCTATTGTTGACCAGACAATATCCTTTTTCTCATTTTCAATTTGTCTTCCGAGTTCTTTTCTTAAGGAAGTTTTTCCGATTCCCCCGACACCATAAAATACAAGTATCTTATGAAAATCTGTTTGTTTGTTAAGTACATTATAAAAAGCATCAATATACAATTCCCTGTCTGTGAATTTGCGTGTTGTTTTTTTATCACGTTCATTCTGCGACATGGAATATTTTGGCTTTAATGACATACGAGAGAATATTTTTAATTTTTACTTAATAAAAAACATATAGTAAAAAAATATTATGTCAATATAATAAATTACACACATTATAAGTAATCAAAAATATTTATTCAATTGTAAAATTTAAATGCAGGAATTGAAATACACTGAAACTTGCAAAAACGGTTAAACCATACATTTTCATAATACCAATAATAATCAGTATTAGTTAACATAGTAGATGTGTTTATTTTGCAATGTAAAAACTGCGTAACTATTAAAGATGCAGATGATAATTAAGTGTAATGCTTAATTATCAAGCCTATTACAACAGATAGAAAGATGAAACCCGCGACTCTTGCAGCTTTACATTGTGATGTCTAAATGGTATAGTTTGTCATTTCATTTTCTCCTCGCTTTCAATTCCATTGGTAAAATACAATTATAAACAAATTTATTTATCGGAGTTTCGATCCCGTACTTCTGTCCAAGTTTAACAACAGTACCGTTCTGATAATCAATTTCGGACGGCTTCCCTTCCCGGACGTCTCTTGTCAGTGATGATGTGGAATTATAGGGATAAGTATCAATCAGGGCTACGGTTTTATCTACAAAATCCGGTTCTATATTTATTTCTGCTTTTTGGGACAAATTATAAATCTCTTTCAATAAATCAGCCATCATTTTCCGCGTTTGCTTCAGCTCTCTTAGTTCTCCGTATGTTGTCTTTGTAACGGCCAGCAGCCCGCTTACGCAGATAGTAATAAACTTTTTCCATAAATCCGAAATTATATCATCTGATATTTTCGATTTTATACCCGAATTGTCAAATACTTCTTTAATTTTATTTAACCGTTCCGTTTTCAGATTATTGATTTCACCGAATACAATCGACGGTTCAATGCCAAAATGATTTATTATACCCGGTGATTCAATTTTACTTATAATAAAACACAAACCCCCGACAATATTTTTTACATTCAGATGCTCCTTCAGTTCACTGTAAGCCAGGATACCATTTTGCAGGGGAATAACGATTGCGTTTTCAGTTAAAACCGGTTTTATTTGCAGTGCAATCTCTTTTACCTGCCATGCCTTCACACAGATTAATATTAAATCGGAATCTTTTAAATCCTCAATATTATCAGTTGCAATTACTCCGTTAATTTTGAAATCTCCAAGAATGCTTTTTACGGTCAACCCGTTTGTATGCAATACCTTTAGATTTAATCCGCGGGAAAGAAATGTAACGTCATAACCCGCTTTTGCAATTCTGCCGCCGAAGTATCCTCCGACTGCCCCTGTTCCTATTATTCCTATTCTCATTTTTATAT
>Ga0224522_1000078_pt1 | contig 52229 bp, 51 predicted proteins | sample CFST25metaG_FD_182733 | JGI IMG/M metagenome (GOLD analysis project Ga0224522, IMG submission 182733) | Peat soil microbial communities from Stordalen Mire, Sweden - C.F.S.T25 | ecosystem: Environmental > Terrestrial > Soil > Wetlands > Peat | place: Sweden: Norrbotten County, Stordalen Mire...
CTTAAAGCAGGTGAAGATATTGGTGCTGAAATCCATCCTGATAATGATCAGTTTTTCCGGTTCGAAAGTGGAACAGGAAAATGTGTTATTGATGGAAATGAATATAAGGTGAATGAAGGTGACGTAATACTTGTTCCTGCCGGTGCGAAGCATAATGTTATAAATGTAGATCTGAAAACTGAATTAAAAATGTACACAATTTATGGACCCCCAAACCATCAGGATGGCACCATAAGAACAACAAAAGAAGATGCAGAAAGGAAAAGTGAAGAATTTGATGGTAAAACAAGCGAATAAATCTTACTGGCTGGATAAATAAAAATTATTAGCATGATACGAAAGCTAAAATCGGGAGGATACCGTATTTATTCTATCAAAATAAACCCGGAAACAAAAAAACACAGGAATCTCGGGACCTTTGATACGATGGAAGAGGCAAAAAAACATGAACGGGAAATACAATATTTTAAACACATCAGATAAAAACGGAGAAACTTATTCTGTCCGATAAATATCAAAAACTCCTGTAGCCAATAAGTAAACAAGTTGCATTGCAAGTTATCAAGAATCATTGGGCGGATCTTATGATGAAGCTTGAATTAAAGATGGAAAGACCTTCAAATTTCCGTAAATTAAATATGTAAATAATGTAACTTCTTTACGAAGTTATGTAACAATATAAAGTCAAAATGCAATCACCTTTGCATTTAAAATATTAAATATGACAAAGACATCTATTATCATCAAATCTGCACTAGGGCTTTTAATAATTGCAGCCATCTCATTCATCATGAGCTGTACAGGTTCCAACGGAACTACGGTTTCTGTGAACCAGTCAGAAATTGACTCCCTGAGGAATCAGATAAAGGCGCTGACATCAGGGAATGAAATGATAACCAAGAATCTCATAACATTTGATACCCTCGATTATACTGTTTTCACAAACCAGCAGTGGACTCGGTTGCATGAAAGTCATTCAAAAGACATTAAAGTAAACTGGCCCGACGGGCATTTCACAACAGGCATTGAAAGGCACATCGCCGATCTGAAAGCCATGTTTGTATATGCGCCAAATACCAGTATAAAACAACATCCGATTCGTTTTGGATCAGGAAACATGACTTGTGTAATTGGTGTTATGACCGGTACATTTACTGCACCGATGCCAACAGGTAACGGGAAATTTATCAAGCCGACAGGAAAATCATTTTCTCTTCCTATGTGTACTGTTGGTATCTGGAAAGATGGCGTGATGGTGGAAGAATATCTTTTTTGGGATAACATGTCATATATGAATCAAATTGGATTAGGCAAATAAAAAATAATTGATAAAATGGAAAAGACTTTAGTTACTACACAAACAAGATGGTCAATTGACCAGGCTCATTGTGAATTTGCCTTTAAAGTAAGGCACTTAATGATAGCACATGTTAAGGGAGAATTTAAAACATTCGATGCAAGCATCTATACAAATTCAAATGACTTTACAACTGCTGAAGTCGATTTGTGGATAGATCCAGCCTCCATTGTCACCGGAGACGTAAAACGTGATGAACATTTGAAAAGTAAGGATTTCTTTGATGTGGAAAACCATAAACAGATAACTTTTACATCAAGTACAATGGGAAAGCCGGCAGCTGATGGCAATCAGGAACTGTGGGGGGAATTAACTATGCTTGGCATCACAAAAAACGTGAAACTGAATGTGCAATTCGGAGGATTTGTCAAAGACCCATGGGGAAATGAAAAAGCCGGCTTCTCAGTTTCAGGCGTTATAAAAAGAAGCGAATGGGGCCTGGTATGGAATGCAACAATTGAAACCGGAGGTGTAATGGTAAGTGATGAAGTAACAATTTCATGTGAAGTTGAGCTTATAAATAAAGGGCAGGAAGACATGACAGTGAAACTGGAACAATCGGGCCGCTTCAAAGGTGTTTGATACTGTTAAAATTCATTTATAGTATGAAAAAGGAGCTGAAAAATAATCCGTTTGACAAGATGCGGGTCAATGAAGAGAAAGATAATCGCCGTGAATATCCATTATATCCTGATAGCGAAGATATCTATGTAAAATTCAAGAAAGATGATGATCTGGATACTGATGATATTTCAAATCTTAAAAAATCAGGGGAAGAAATTCTTTCGGATGCAGAAAAAGAATTTAATGATGATATACCCGGAAGCGATTTGGATATTCCCGGTACTGAACTGGATGATATTCAGGAAATGATCGGGAGTGAAGATGAAGAGAATAACTACTACAGTCTTGGCGGAGATGATCATAACGATCTGGATGAAGATAAAGACGAATTATAGCCAGGGAAATTATTGGTTTGATACCTGTTTTCCCATTCTATCCTGAAAGGTAATTAGAAATTTAATGCAGGGCCTATCTGATTGTCCTGCATTATAATATTTAGGAATCAAAGTTTCTGTTATTAACAAAAATGTGATCATCATTGCGAAAACTGCTTATGGACAATCAGGCGCCAGGGAAAAAGCTATTTAGTCAGGTTGCAATGAATTTATTGAAAAACCTGTTAAGTTTGCACAATTGAACAATTTGATAAAAAAACTATTTAATAAATAAGAAAGAATAAAAATTACCGGCTTTGAAAATAATGGATCAAAACTCTCATCCGTTCTGGAGCATCTCTGTCAAAGAATTATTTAGCAATTTCAGCACAAATGAAACCGGACTTACTTCCGAAGATGCAGAAAAACGCCTTACGGACTATGGGGCAAACCGGCTGAAACCTCAGAAACAATCAGATGTTTTCACACTCCTTATTGGCCAGTTTAAAAGCCCGATAATTCTGATTCTGCTATTTGCAACAGGGTTGTCGTTGTTTTTGCATAATGTAGTCGATGCTTCAATCATTCTTGCAATTGTCGTTATAAGTGGAATACTCGGTTTCTGGCAGGAACACAGCGCATCCAATGCAGTAGAAAAATTACTTGCTATGGTTCAGATTACCGCAGCAGTACTTCGTGATGGGAATGAGAAGGAAATCCCGGTAGAAGATATTGTACCGGGTGATATAGTATTGCTGAATGCCGGTGATATTGTTCCCGGAGATTGCATGCTTCTTGAATCAAAAGATCTGTTTGTGGATGAAGCCATGCTTACCGGAGAAACCTTCCCGGTTGAGAAAGATGTTTCGATGTTGCCCGCCGATACTGCCCTTGCTAAACGGACAAATGCAGTATGGATGGGAACTCATATAGTAAGTGGCAGTGCAAAAGCCCTGGTCACGCTTACCGGCAAAAGCACTGAGTTTGGGAAGGTGTCGGAACGTCTTAAACTCAAACCCCTGGAAACCGAATTTGAACATGGGATACGAAGATTCGGATACTTTCTTGGCGAAGTCACCCTGGTTCTGGTGGTCATTATTTTTGCTATTAATGTTTATTTGCACCGGCCTGTGCTGGAATCTTTTCTCTTTTCATTGGCACTGGCGGTGGGACTCACTCCACAGTTATTACCGGCTATAATCAGTATCAACCTTGCTCATGGAGCAAAAAAAATGGCTCAGAAAAAAGTGATTGTTAAACGCCTGACATCCATTGAAAATTTTGGAAGCATGAATGTCATCTGCTCTGATAAAACAGGTACCCTGACAGAAGGAACAGTACAGGTAGAATCGGCACTTGATATAAATGGAGAGACTAGCGAAAAGGTCTTCCTGTTCGCCTATTTAAATGCTTTTTACCAGACTGGATTTACCAATCCTATTGATGATGCGATCGTTAAGCATAAAAAAATTGACTTGTCAGGATACCGGAAACTGGATGAAATCCCATATGATTTTTTACGGAAACGCCTTAGCATAGTTGCTGTGTTGAATAATGCTCATATGATGATAACAAAAGGAGCCCTGGCAAACATTCTTGAAGTGTGCTCATCTGTTGAAACAAAAGATGGAAAAACAGTTGAAATATCTTCCATGAAAGATATTATACAAAAGCACTTTGAAGAATTCAGCAACCTCGGTTATCGCACTCTGGGTATTGCATACAGAAATTTACCTGCAGACTCGCTTATAAACAAAACTGATGAGAAGGATATGATCTTTTTGGGATTTCTTACACTTTTTGATCCTCCGAAAGCAAATATACTCGACACTATTAACAGACTGAAAAACCTTGGTGTATCGCTTAAAATAATTACAGGTGATAATCATCTCGTAGCTGCAAGCCTTAGTAAGAAAATGGGGTTATCCGATACTAAAATCATCAGCGGGCCTGAGATCCGTCAGATGAGTGACAGTGCTTTACTCAGAAGTGTCGGCTCCACAGATGTTTTTGCCGAAATAGAACCAAATCAGAAAGAACGGATTATTATCGCCATGCGAAAGGCAGGGAATGTGGTAGGGTATATGGGTGATGGTATCAATGATGCCTCAGCGCTTCATGCAGCAGATGTCGGTATTTCGGTGGATACTGCAGCAGATGTGGCTAAGGAAGCGGCTGATATAGTGCTGCTTGAAAAAGATCTGGGCGTTCTTATTGATGGAGTAAGAGAAGGACGTACCACTTTTGCAAATACACTTAAATACGTTTTTATGGCTACCAGCGCTAATTTCGGTAATATGTTCAGCATGGCCGGAGTGTCGCTTTTTATTCCTTTCCTCCCATTGCTTCCCAAACAGATACTTCTTACAAACCTGATGACCGATTTCCCCGAAATGACAATAGCTACCGACAGTGTGGATGAGCAAATGATTGACTATCCCCGGAGGTGGGATATAAAGGCTATCCGTAAGTTTATGATTACGTTCGGACTTGTAAGTTCTGTTTTTGACTATCTGACATTTGGCCTGCTTTTAGTGGTGCTTCATGCAAATGAGGGTCAGTTCAGAACCGGATGGTTTCTTGAATCAGTAATCTCGGCATCTATGATAGTACTTGTCATCAGGAGCAGAAAGCCTTTTTTCAGGAGCAGACCCGGGAAATACCTTTTGATAGCCACATTATCTATCGCTGTTATTACATTAGTCTTTCCATTCACTCCCCTTGGTAATGTCTTTGGATTCAGTCCGCTCCCTCTGTCAACTTATTTACTACTGCTGCTGATTGTAGTCCTCTACATTCTTGCAGCTGAAATCACCAAAAGAGTCTTTTATAAGAAAGTTAAGTTTTGAAACAGTATTGTTATGAATTCAGACGAAAACAGTGCATAATATTGATTATAAATGCGAATATTTGAAAATTAGAGTATTATCCGGATTGTATTGTGTACTTTGCCCTAAATTAAAATCAAAATTATGAGTACAGGTACAGTAAAATTTTTTAATAACTCCAAAGGATTTGGATTTATTAAGGACAGTGCATCAGAAAAAGAATACTTTGTGCATGTGTCAGGGTTGAATGATGAGGTCAGAGAAAATGATGAAGTAACATTCGATCTTCAGGAAGGAAAGAAAGGATTAAATGCCATAAATGTTAAACTAGTGTAATTTAAATATTATATAAGACATTTATTGTTAAAGAGGTTGTCTCAAAAGGGCAGCCTCTTTTTTTACGATTAAATTACATCCCTCTTTATAAGATTCCACATTCCTCCACCAACCGCAGGAATCATTCGCTGAAATTATTTAGTCATATCATTCTTCATGGAGGTTTTTCATTTCGCTTCTCATTCGGTTTGTTCTACGGTAAATCTTCCTAAGAATTAGTCCGGTAATTATAATCATATCTTACCCGGCAATCCCGAAGAATCTCAAATCCTAAAAATGTGTAAATAATGTAACTTTTATTAAGAAAAGTGTAACTATTTTACTAGAGGCGCCTTCTATCTTTCAATAATATTTCAATAAATAATACTATGAAAAAAACCGGCATTTTAATTGTAATTCTTGGGTTAGCACTTACCATTTTTACGGCTATTACTTTTTTTACAAGGGAAAAAGTAGTTGATATCGGAAGCCTTAAAATTAGCGCAAATAAACGACATCATCTAAGCTGGTCTCCGCTGATTGGTTTAGCAGTCATGGGAGTTGGCGGAGTAGTTATACTGGTCTCTGCCAAAAAGTAACTGATTGAACTGCGAGGTTGAAAAATATTCTTAAAATGCAACTCTCGGTAATTGAAATAATAATAGTTAATGAACGTCTTATTAGTATTTCCATAGTACCCGATTCTTTCTGGTGCTTCAAACATGCATTGCGCCTTTAACCATAAAGCGTGAATGATGTAACATTTTCCCACAGTTATGTAAGGGGTGTCAGTGTTAATAGCGTCATCTTTGTTATGTGAAATTTCTTTCACTACTAAAAGTACAGATATGAAAAAAAATGAAGAATCATTTAATGACTTTCAGGATAAAAGTAATTACGGACTAAATATGAAGAAGAATGAAGAACTGCAAAATGAGGTTCATCTTGCATTAAACCGGAATCAATTCATGAATAAGCGCAAATTAGGAATTTCTGCAAGAGTAGGCAAATACATGAAAATCTTCAGTTACCTGATTCTGCTGACAGGAATAGGATTGGTTTTTAATTCATGCATGGGAGGATACGTTGCATCAGAACCATCATACACTGACTATGCAAGGCCGCCACGACCAAGTGAAACCCATATCTGGATTGATGGAGATTGGAACTGGAACAACCAAACCCATGTATATGTACAAAAGGCAGGTTACTGGGAAAAACCCAGAATAGGACAGTCTTATGTTGCAGGAAGCTGGCAGTCAAGTCAACGGGGAAAATCGTGGACCAGGGGTCATTGGCAAAAAGATAACAGGCAGAAGGATAATCGCCAGAGGGATAACAGGCAGAATGATAACAACAGGCGGTAATGAAATTGAATATTCAAAATTCATACGAAAACAGACAATAAATTTAAGCCTTTCTTCTTAAATTGTTGTTAACGTACTGAAGTGTTAAGTATATTGAAAAAAGCCAGACTCCATCGAGGTCTCTGGCTTTTGTTTTGTAGTACTCCCGGCCCAAAACGGTATTTTTTTAAGATATAAATTAACTTCTGTTTCAGTTTAGAGCTAAAACATATACTATTGAAATAATCAATCGGAATACAATAATAATCCATAGAATATGTAAATCATATAAACCTGCAATGTAATTATGTAACGATTCTGTCGTATCAACCAAATACCTTTGTACATATTAGTTATAAAACTTATTTATAATGTCAAATCTCCTTTTCATAGACGGTTTATTTTTAATCAAAATATGGGCTCTGGGATTTTTCGTTTTTCATTTTGGCGCGATAATTCATATTCTTCCAGTAATGGCAGGATTTGTCTTTTTACTGAGGTCTCTTTATAACAGGTCATCTATACAATATTTACACTGATAAACTTATGATCTTAAAGTGGCCACGCGGGCCACTTAAAAAAAACGCGGAGTTCTTTTAAAAATCTAAATTATTCTAATTCAATGCTGTCAGATGTTCTGACATTATTGTATTTATTCGAATTAATTAAAACCATGAAACTCTATATTAAAAATATGGTGTGTAGTCGCTGTAAAGCTACAGTTAAATCTGAACTGGACATATTAGGTATACCCTATGTTTCCATAGAGTTAGGTGAAGTGACAATCAGGAAAAGACTCACATCAGAGCAGCATCATTCGCTATACCTGGCATTAGAACAATCTGGGTTTGTATTGATAAATAGTGAGAAAAATTATCTCATTGAAAAGCTTAAACAGGCCATTTTTGATCTTGGAATGTATTCAGATGAAGATTTGAAAACATGTTATACAGATTTCATTAGCCTGAGAGTAAATGACAGTTTCATTTCCCTTAACACCCTCTTTTCGGAGATAGAGGGCATTACTATTGAAAAATATATAATAAAGCAAAAGATCGAACTGGTAAAAGAACTGCTTGGTCACAACAATCTCAACATTACGGAAATTGCCGTTAAAATGCATTACAGCAATGTGGCACAATTATCCTACGAATTTAAAAGTATAACAGGTCTGACACCGATGCATTTCAGACAGTTGCGGCACATCAGTTATAAAAATCAGTCGGTTAATTAAAAACTTTCAAAAAATTACTTCAATGAATACAAAGCATCTCGAACTCCCAGATATACTGAAGTCTAAAAAAAAGTCCTTTTACAGAAAAACCGAAAGTTCAGAACCCATAAATCATTCAGCCAATATTTCAATAACAGCTTCAACCTCTGATAAAAATCTCAGGTTACGGTTAAAGGAATTGGAAGAATCAAATACCAATCTGGAAGATCTGGTTGAGCAACGTACAAATAAACTTACAGAAATTGTTTCAACAAATGGAAAATTCCTTTCAATTATTGCTCACGATCTAAGAAGTCCCTTCAGCTCTATCCTGGGGATTCTGGAAATACTTAAAATAAGCCTTAAAGACTTTAATAAAGACGAGATTAAGGAGTATGTAGACATTGTTTATAATTCGGCAAATAATACATTAACACTTCTTGATAATCTTTTAGTATGGGCTGTTTCTCAGAATAAAGAGAAAAATATAAATCCTGTTAAGATTAATCTATATGAATTATTAAGAGAAGAAATAGAAAATCTTAAAATTTTAACAAGACAAAAACAAATCAAAATGAGTCATACCGTTGAACCTGGTTTGAATGTAACGGCAGATCTGCAAATGGTTAAAACTATACTCAGGAATCTGATCAACAACGCTATAAAATATACAAATATCAATGGCGAAATAGTAATAAATGCATGTGAGCTTAAGAAATTTGTTGAAGTAACCATAAAAGACAATGGCGTAGGCATTTCAAACGAGAACATTAAGAAACTTTTTAAAGTTGATACTTTTCATTCTACTCCCGGCACCCAGAATGAAAAAGGAACCGGCTTAGGATTGTTACTTTGCAAAGAATTTGTTGAACTCCACGGAGGTGCTATCAGGATTGAAAGCGAAACAGGAAAAGGAAGCCTGTTTGCATTCACTTTACCTCATTATATATAGATATATATCTCATATATAGATATTTAACCTACCTGTGAATAATGTAACATTTTATAAGAATTGTGTAACATTTTTCTATTTGAAAACCATGATTTTTATATTACCTAAACAACAAAATAGAAAGATGGTAAATTCGATATTAAATTATCCTGAAACAGGATACTGCGGAAGAATATTATTGAAAAAATATATACTACTTTTCTCTTTTAGCCTTTTTTGCCTTGGTACCATGGCCATTGCTCCTCTCGCATCAAAACAACAAATAGGTATGTTTAAAAACTCCAAGACCTGTGTGGTGTTTGAGAACGGTATCACTTTTTACAATGCATATATAAGAGATGCCGTACAGAAATACTGGAAATACACCGACTACGAATTTATCGACCAGAAAGAATTTGAAAAACGACGGACCGACTCTAAATATTCATTTATAATCCTTACTGATGAAGCTTATGATAAGGACCCAGGTGGCATAAGATACAGATATATTAACCTTTTGCTGGGCGATGCAGCAGGCAATTTAACCAGGATGCCGGAATATTGCAGCGTACCTCTCTCATATTCAGGTGATAATGGTAGTGACTATGAGTATGTGATACCCTCAATAGTGAAATTCATGCAGATACATCTTAAAAATCTTGAGAAGGATCGTTTCCCAATATTAAGAAGCGGATTGAAATTCTACAACAAAACCGGATTTAAAGACAAGGATTTGTTGTTGAATAAAGATAAGATGGCATCAACTGTTAATACTGCGGGGAAAATTAAATCAGTATACCCATATAACATTCAGCTGCTTTCAACATCAGAAATTAAGAATGATCTTATCAGCAATCCGGAAAGTACAGTATTTCATTTTCATGTGGGGCCGCCCCTGGATGCCGGAGCAGGAAGATGTTTTGAAATGATATTTGATCAGGACGGGAACCTCTATTATTATAATTTCAGGAAAATCACCAATGATAACCCGGATGGTTTTAATCTGAAAGATTTTAAAAACCTCAATTAACGGAACTCTTAAGAACAAAAACTTTTATACTTTTATTACGTATAATTGAATTTCTTCTTTGTTATATATATTTTTGGATAAATGAATAATGAACCCTGATAAAGAAAATTTTAATAAATATATAGGTGAAATCCGGCACGATCAAATCAACAGCATCTTTAATAGCAAAAACTTCTGATTCAGATAATAATCTGTTCCCAATAGTGGGTATTGGAGCATCAGCCGGCGGACTGGAAGCTTTGGAACAATTTCTTAGTAATGTGCCTGACAGAAGTGGTATGGCGTATGTTGTAATACAACATCTCGATCCAACTCACAAAGGTATGCTGCCCGAGTTGCTTCAGCGAATTTCCAAAATGGAAGTTTTCCAGGTAAAAGACCGTATGATTGTAAAACAAAACTGCGTCTATGTAATTCCGCCAAATAAAACCATGTCCCTGATAAAAGGGATGCTTCATTTGTATAAACCAACTCAGGAAAGAGGACAACGACTTCCGATTGACTTTTTCCTGCATTCGCTTGGAGAAGAGAGAAAGGAACTCGGTATTGCTCTTATTCTTTCAGGTATGGGCTCTGATGGCAGTTTAGGCATTCGGACAATTAAAGAAAAAAACGGGATAGTTATGGTACAGGATCCCGGAAGCGCAAAATTTGACAGCATGCCACGAAATGCCATCGCGTCAGTTCTTGTTGACATTATTGCTCCGCCACAAGAATTGCCTGCCAGACTCATTGAATTCTTTAAGCATGTTCCATTGATCAGATCTGACAAGGATCTCGAGGTAAAAGACAAAAGTTCTCTGGAAAAAATTATCAATCTGCTCCGGACTTATACCGGCAATGATTTTTCATTATATAAAAAAAATACATTATATCGCCGGATTGAAAGACGAATGGGGATTCATAAAATAGATAAGATATCTTCCTATGTGCCTTTTCTGAATGATAACCCTAAGGAAATTGAATTACTTTTTAAAGAATTATTAATCGGCGTAACCAATTTTTTCAGGGATAATGCTGCCTGGGAAAAGTTAAAGAAAACCATTATTCCGGATATCTTATCTCATCTTGAACCAGGTTCAATACTGCGGGCCTGGGTACCCGGCTGTTCAACGGGCGAAGAAGCTTACTCACTGGCTATTGTATTTAAGGAGGTTCTTGAAAAAGTTAATCCTCATGGAGGGTTTTCTTTACAGATATTTGCAACCGACCTTGATAATGATGCAATTGAGATTGCAAGAAAGGGTATTTTCCCTGCGACTATTACTGAAAATGTTTCCCAGGAACGTCTGAAACGCTTTTTCCTGAAAACGGAAGATGGATATTTTATAAATACTGAAATAAGGGAGCATGTTGTGTTTGCACAACACAATATGATAATGCATCCTCCTTTCACAAAGATCGATATCATCTCGTGTCGTAATCTGCTTATTTACATGGAGCCCGAGTTACAAAAAAGAATGATCGGACTGTTTTATTATAGCCTGAACCATAACGGAATTTTGTTTTTGGGTAACTCCGAAACCCTTGGAACTCACAGTAATCTTTTTACTGCTATTGATTCCAAATGGAAAATCTACAAACGAGTTGTTGATAACCGAATACCAGAGTCATTCGAATTTCCTAATACATTTTCAAGAAAAATGACATTGAGAGAAAAAGAAATGTCTGCCACTACAACTATAAACATTCAGACGCTGGCCGATCAGTTGTTATTGCAGTATTATTCACCCTCCGGAGTTCTGGTAAATGAACAGGGGGATATTATATATATCAGCGGACATACGGGAAAATATCTCGAACCTGCTGTAGGTAAAGCAAATATGAATATTTTTGCAATGTTAAGAGAAGGATTGCAGAGCGAATTTCCTAATGCTTTTAGAAAAGCCGTTTTGAAAAAAGAAACTGTGGTTTTACATAATATCAAAGTGGGTACAAATGGCAGTTCGCAAACTTTTAATATCACTATAAAATGGATTGGTAAACCGGAGCCTCTGAAAGGCATGTTAATGATAATCTTCGCTGATGTAAACGAAATCACCAGTATCAACAAGCAGCCGATTAAAGATAAGAAGATCTCACACAATACCAGGGAGGTTGAGCTGGAGAAAGAGTTAAAGTACGCCCGTGAAAAGATTCAGGATACTTTTGAAGAAATGCAAACCTCTCAGGAAGAATTAAAATCAACAAATGAAGAATTACAATCTACCAATGAAGAACTGCAATCTACCAATGAAGAATTAATGAGTTCCAAAGAAGAAATGCAAAGCCTTAACGAAGAACTTCATACGCTAAATGCAGAACTGCAGTTAAAAGTAGAAGATTTTGAGCGTGTGAACAATGATATGAAAAACCTTCTTAACAGCACTGATATTGCTACTCTGTTTCTTGACAAGGAACTTAATATCCGTCGTTTTACTATACAGGCAGTCAAAATATTCAAACTGATAAAAAGCGACATCGGCAGGCCTTTTACCGATCTGGCTTCCGATCTTATATATCCCGAATTATGTGCCGATGCTCTCATTGTAATAGAAACATTGGAATTTATTAAAAAACAGATTCCTACAAAAGACGGACGCTGGTTTTCCATTCGCATTATGCCATATCGCACATTCGATGACAGAATAGACGGAGTTGTGATGACTTTTTTCAACATCTCAGATCTTAAAATGGTGGAATTGAAACTGCATGAAACAGAGCAAATGAATACCATGCTTTTTAATTCATCTTCAGATATTATTATTAAATTGGCAGCCGATTGGAAAATACTTGAGTTTAATCCTGAAGCTGAAAAATACTTAGGAAAAAGACGTGAAGAAATACTCAACAATAATTTTATTCAGATGTTTATTCCTGAGTCGTTACAGGAAAAAACGGAAAACGAAATGAATAAGGTATTGAACGATTCTCAAAATACCAGATATAAAATGCAGTTGTTAACTGACAGTGACAAAATAACTGTAACTGATTGGTATGTAACAATTCTGACGGATAATCTGAAAGCGCCTGTTGGAATGATATTATCAATAAAAAAATAAGAACAACATGAATAAAGAAAAAAGAAATTTTACGGATGACCAGATGCTGCGGAGAAATGCAGAAGAATTATTGAAAAAGAAGCAGGTTAAATTGGAAAATGCCTCTATGGAAACTGACTCAATCAAGCTGCTTCATGAACTTCAGGTTCACCAGATAGAGTTGGAAATGCAGAACGAAGAGCTGATAAAGGCAAATGAAACAGCGGAAACAGCTCTTAAAAAATACACAATGTTATACGATTTTGCACCTATGGGATATTTTACACTCGATCCTAATGGAAATATATATGAGCTCAACTTTACCGGTGCCGAAATGCTGGGGGATAAACGGTTTAGCCTGGTAAACACCAACTTCAGGCTTTTCATCTCCAAAGAATCCCAAACAGTATTTGATAAGTTTTTCAGTAAAATCTATTCCAAAAACGGTAAAGAATCGTGCGAAGTGAAGCTTGGTTATGATGGTAATTCCCTAAGCACGGTATATATGGAAGGTGTAGTTACCGGTGATGACAGGAATTGCCTTCTTTCAGTAGTTGATATTTCAGGTTTTAAAAAGTAATTTAAACTTTAAAAAGATACTACGTACAAGTTCCTTTACTATTACTAACCCTAACTTTCTACCTTCCCATGCAGAAGCAGGTTAATAGCATCGTTAAATGAACCTGCCGGGATAACCTTTCCGGTATTTACAAAGAATATCTCATCAGCATTTTCTATTGTGTTCAAACGATGAGCTATTATAACCCGGGTGGTCGATTCAGGAAGCTTTTTCAGAATGCTGTCGAGCAATTGTTCGGTAACTGTATCAATGTTTGCTGTAGCCTCATCAAGTATTAGCAGCTCCGGCTTACGGAGAACGGCCCTCATGAAAGCAATTAATTGTTTCTGTCCAAGGCTTATGCCATCCCCGGTTGTCTGGACTTTCGTATCGAGTCCCTTATCGAATCTTTCCAGCAAGCTCTCGAGTCCGGCTTCAATGATTGCTTCAGAAAGCTGAATGTTTGTAAAGTTCTTGTACTCCGGATTTCCATATAGAATATTGTCACGTACAGTTCCCGAAAACAGAAAAGGCTCCTGGAGAATGAATCCGATTTTTCTTGCGCGTTCTTCGGGCTTATATGAACGTATGTCCCTGCCATCTAACAAAACAGAACCCCTGGTTGCATCATACAATCTAGCTATAAGCGATGCTGTAGTTGTTTTCCCTCCACCTGTTGGACCAACAAATGCATAGGTTTTTCCTCTTTCCAGGTCGAAGTTCACTTTATGCAATACCTCCTTACCATTTGGATACTTAAACGATACATTTCCAAAATGCAGGTAGGACTTGCTGGTTTCACATTTTGGATCATCCATTACATGCAGATTGGTTTCAAGTGATAATAACAACGAAATACGGTCCCACCCGGCCATAGCCACCTGAAAGTTGGCCCACAATGCAGCAAGCTGACGCAATGGGTTGTAAAAATTCGTTACATAGGAGATAAAACTTATAAGCAACCCAAGAGAGAAATGTCCTTTCATAATCAGGTAAATACCAAGGCTGAGTACTATCAGCTGACCTATGTTGGCTGCCAGGGTATAGACCGGAGTAAAAACGTTATTTGCTATCCCTGCCCTGACAGATTTGGAGTAATTATCCTGGTTTGTTTCCTCAAAACGTTTGCGGAAATAATCACGCCGGTTGAATACAATAATGACTTTAAAGTTAGCAAGGCTTTCCTGTATCTCTGCGCTTAAACTGCCTGTGCTTTTCATGCTCTCAGCATTCTTCCGTTTAACCCATCCCGAAGTGGATTTAGTAAAGATCCAGACTATAAGAGCTGGCGACAGAGCTGCCAGTCCTAACGGAAGATTAATACATAACAGGATAATCCCAGCACCTGTCATTGTGAAAATACTGCCTATAAACTGCATTAACGACTGTGAGAAAAACTGGTTTACTTTATCGGTATCATTGTTAATACGGGATATCAGGTCACCGGCTTTGTTCTGGTTGAAAAAGTCAACCGGCAACTCCTGAAGTTTGTTGAAAACAGCATTCCTCAGACTGTATAACATTCGTTGCCCGATACCACCCATCATGCGCATCTGAGTATAGTTTACTACAAATGCTATAACGTAAAGTCCAAGGAGAATTCCCGAGAATACCAGCACGCCATGAAATAGTTTTGTCTGAATATATTTGTCAATTGTATAGCCAATAAGATACGGGCCAAGGAGACTTAATCCGGCATTTAAAAAAATTGCTGCAAAAGCTACAATAAGATTACGTCGCTCTTCCCCTATGAGAGTTATCAATTTCCGGAGTGCAGCAAGATTAGATATTTTCTGCTCCGCTCTATCTGAAGCCTGATTTAAATTATAGTTCATAATGATGTGTGCTTCTTTGCGAGCTATAGATCTGAATATACTCAGGGGAGCTCTCTTTCAATTCTTTATGCGTACCGGTAGCGATTACTTCACCTTCCATCAGTAGTATTATTTGTTCAAAATGCCTTACAGGAGCAATTTTTTGCGTTACAGATATAAGGGTCAGACCAGGATAATTGTTTTCCAGGTTACACAGTATTTTGTTTTCTGTCTTCTTATCAACACGTGAGGTGAAATCGTCAAGCAACAGGATTTTAGGGTTTATTGCCAGAGCTCTTGCAAGCATAATACGCTGCTTTTGACCACCCGAAAGACTGGTTCCACGTTCCGAAACAATTGTATCGAGTTTTTGAGGCAGTGATTCAATAAAATCTGTTAATTCTGCTGTAGCAATTGCTTTTTCCAGCGACTCATTTGTAACCTTATCATTGAAAGCAATATTTTCACGAAGACTCATATTGAAAATCACGCTATCCTGAAATACAAAGCCAATCTGGCTATGGAATACCTCTTTTGTGTATTTGTCAGAACTTACCCCGTCGAATTCTATAGATCCTGAATCGGGAGCAATTAGATTTGTTAAAAGGTATAACAGCTGGCTTTTCCCTGCAGCCGTTGGTCCGATAATAGCAGTTTTACTACCGGCTTTGATTGAGAATGATATGTTCTTCAATATTGGTTTGTCTCCATAGAAGAGTGAAACATTTTTCAGAAGGATATCACCCTTTATACTGCTTGTGATAGTTCCGGGTTCGTCCGTTGCAGGCGCTTCCAAAACATCATTTATTCTAGTAAAAGAAGCAGAAGCCTGTGCAATGATGTTACTCATAAAACCTATCATAAGAATAGGAAATATTAAAAGCAGAAGATAACTGTTGAAGGCTGCAAAGTTTCCCAGCGACATGGTTCCCGCTACAACAAAATGGCCGCCCAGTGCAAGTATTGTTACAACAGCCAGGTTTGCAACAAACATGATTACAGGGATAAGTGTCGCAAACATCCTCAGAATAGATAATCCTAAATTACGTGACACTAAATTGGTTTCCAGAAATTTCATGTTTTCCGGCTGCTGAGAGTTCAGAACCCTGATTAACGCTGAACCCATTATACTTTCGTTAATAATCTTATTTAAAGAATCTATGACTTCCCTACTCTTCCTGAACAAAACTCTCACCTTTCTCAATACAATAAAAAATGTACCCCCAATTATAGGAACTATTGATATGACAGCCAGTGCCAGTTTCCAGTTTATGAGGATAAGCAGAACAGAAGTGCCAACGATAACAAAAACCGAAGAAATTATGGTAACAAAAGCCATGGATACAAACATCTTTACAGAGTCGATATCGGATGTTAGGTTTGTTAGTAATTTTGAGGGATTGGACTTAAGAACGTAGGCATAGCTCTGTTGTGAAATCTTATCTGAGAGTTGTGTCCGCATGTCCTTAGCTACGCGTTCAGAGGCATATGTCTGAATAATGTTTTGAAGGAAAGTGAATATAAAAATTGCTGATGCGGCAACTACGAACTGTAGAATAACCGATCCTGTATTGAAATGATTTGACGAAAAAGCATCTATGCTGTGTGCTATTATTTTTGGTATAAGCATATTAATAGCACTGCCCAGAAGTGCCATGATAATCAATATGCTCACTAATCCTGAGTATGGTTTCAGTAAACTAAATAAACCGGGTCTTTGTGCTTTATTATCTGAAGTTGGTGATATAGGCTTATTCATATATATCTGCAATAATTTGCAAAGGAATTCAATAAAGCCTGTAATTCAATGAAAAATCGGTAATATCATAAAATATATCGGTGAGTTGACTTAACGACTCATAACCACACTTACCGAACCGATCTTCCCTCCCATAGGAGGATTCATTTTTGAAACTTTAACAGTTACTTTTTCTATCCCCTCCATTTCAGCATATATCGTATCGAGGATTCTCCTGGCAATATGCTCCAGCAGGTGTGATTTCATCTCCATCTGCGACTTGATTATCTCGTACACTCTCTGGTAATTGACAGCATCTTTAAGATTATCACTTGCCGCAGGTAACTTCATGTCCGTCTCAATTGTAAGGTCAACAAGAAACTTGTTCCCTACAATGCGTTCTTCTTTAAAATGACCATGAAAAGAGTAAAACTCCATATTTTCGATCTGAATCAGTCCCATAAATTTTATGTATAAAAGAAATTTAACCGCAAATTACACGAAGCAGGCAGCCCCCTGTCCGCTTCGAAGCCATCGCGGTAAGCTGGCTCCTTCACTAAACCAGCCCACCGGGCTGGTTCTTAACGCTCGGCCCTCCCTAAAGGGGGACTAACTCATTATATGAATAAATTTATCCGTAAAAATCGAGGATTAGCCCCCCTTTTGGGAGGAAGGGGGGCAAAAAATTCTATGTGGACTTTATAATTAATGGATTTCATTGTTAGTTAAAATTAATTTGTTAATTATTTGGTTTGTATTATAAACTAGTTTATATTTGTGACATATTTACATTCACAATTACTCATTTATAAAAATAAACATTATTATGGAAAACGAAGAAAAAATGATGACTGGCGAAGAAAGCCTTAAAATCATAACAGAAATGATTAACAAAACCAAAGTAAGTATTCGGCAGGGAAGCTTTCACCTTTTATTCTGGGGCTGGCTCTTGATTATATGCAGCCTTTCAGCCTGGCTCCTTGCAAAATTTACAGGCTATGCGCACCCTTATTATGTATGGTTCCTGGTGATCCCTGGTGCATTTGTATCTATGATCTATGGATTCGTCAACGGAAGAAAAGAAAAGGTTCACACTTATGCAAATATGTTATACATGTGGACATGGATTGGATTTCTTATAGCAGCAACCGTGCTTTTTGTTATTCAGGCAAAAAGCATGCAAAATGTCACTCCATACATACTTTTGCTGGCAGGATTGCCTACGTTTCTTTCAGGATTCATTATCAGATTCAGGCCACTTATACTCGGCGGAATTTGCTTCTGGCTAGTGGCGCTAATTGTTAATTTTGCCGGACCAACTCTGGCTCCGTTAGGGACACCGGTTGCAATGCTCATAGGATATCTTATTCCTGGTTATATGTTAAAAAACAGAGTAAATCATGACACGGTTTAAAGAGCTCGACCCTATATTGCATTCGCAGTTGCGTCTGGCAATAATATCGTTGCTGGTAAGTACCGAAGTCGCCGAGTTCACTTATATCAGGGAGCAAACCGGAGCAACAGCGGGAAATCTGAGCATCCAGATAACAAAACTTAAAGAGGCGGGATATATAGAGGTGACAAAAAAATTCAGGAATAACTATCCGCAGACTATTTGCAGCATTACCCCGTTGGGAAAAGAGAAATTTATCGAATACGTCAACTCTCTTAAAGATTATCTGAGTCCTAAAGGGAAAAATTAAAAGTAAATATATTTTTAAAATTCCTTTTAAACCGCGAAGGACACAAACCTGCCTGCCGGCAGGCAGGGTAGGCACAAAGTGCACAAAGTTAAAATCATATAATTCAACTCTTTGCGATCTTTGTGTTCATCCTTTGTGACCTTTGTGGTTATTGTATTTCATTTTGCCTAATCCAAAATTCAATACTTGTTATTAACTCAAATTCATCCTATTTTTGTATTCTTAAATTATTACGGATGAGCGACGAAATTATAAGGGAAAAAGAGGAAACTAAACCCTCAATAAGTTTTATTGAACAGTTTATTGTAGAAGATTTAAAAACAGGAAAAAACCAGGGTAAGGTAATAACACGTTTCCCGCCTGAACCAAATGGATATCTTCATATAGGTCATGCAAAGGCAATCTGCCTCGATTTTGGCATGGCAAAAAATCATTGGGGAAAATGCAATCTCCGGTTCGACGATACAAATCCTGTAAAAGAAGAGGTTGAGTATATCGACTCTATCAAAGAGGATATTCACTGGCTCGGTTTCGATTGGGAAGACAGGGAATATTATGCATCTGATTATTTCAGCAATCTCTATAATTTTGCTGTTGAACTCATACAGAAAGGTCTGGCATATGTTGATGATCAGCCTGCCGATCTTATTTCCTCGCAGAAAGGTACCCCTTCACAACCAGGAATCGAAAGCCCTTACAGGGAACGTATGGCAGACAAAAATATTGAGCTGTTCGGAAGGATGAACAATGGTGAATTCGAAGAAGGAAGCCATGTTCTCAGGGCAAAAATTGATATGACTTCTCCTAACATGCATATGAGGGATCCGATCATATACAGGATCATTAAATCGCCTCATCACCGTACAGGCACTAAATGGAATGTATACCCGATGTATGATTTTGCACACGGACAAAGCGACTATTTTGAAGGGGTAACACATTCACTCTGCACGCTTGAATTTGAGGTTCACCGTCCGCTCTACGACTGGTTTATTGATCAGTTGATAACAGGTAATTACAGACCAAGGCAAATTGAATTTAACCGTCTGAATCTTACCTATACCATGATGAGCAAGAGAAAGCTGCTCGAACTGGTTCAGGAGGGAAAAGTACGGGGATGGGATGATCCGAGAATGCCAACCTTATGCGGACTAAGAAGAAGAGGTTACACGCCCGAGGCGATAAAAAAGTTCATTGACATGATTGGCTACACGAAGGTTGAAGCCATAAATGATGTTTCCCTGCTTGAACATGCCATCCGTGAAGATCTTAACATAAGGGCACCAAGGGTATTTGGCGTATTGAATCCACTTAAGGTTATTATTAAAAACTATCCGGAAGGAAAAATTGAAAATGTCGAGCTGATAAATAATCCTGAGGACGAAACTATGGGCAAACGGTTTGTTCCATTCTGCAGGGAAGTTTATATTGAACACGATGATTTTATGGAGATCCCTCCGAACAAATTTTTCCGTCTTGCCCCTGGGATGGAAGTGCGTCTAAAAGGAGCATATATTATCAAGTGCGAAGGCTTTAAAAAGAATGTCGACACGGGTGCAATAGAAGAGGTTTATTGTACTTATGACCCTGATACAAAGAGCGGCGAAAATAAATCTGATAAAAAGGTAAAGGGAACTCTCCACTGGGTTTCAGCTCAGCATTCTGTTGATGCTGAAGTGAGGCTTTACGACAGGTTATTCAATCATGAAGATCCTGCAGGACAGAAAGATGATGACTACAGGAAATTCCTCAATCCCGATTCACTAAAGATTCTCACCGGGTGCAAAGTCGAGCCTTCCCTTAAATCTGCAAAACCGCTGGATAAATTTCAGTTCCAGAGACTCGGTTATTTTTGTGTCGATTATGATTCTACTCAAACAAAACTGGTTTTTAATCGTACAGTTCAATTAAAAGATACATGGTCGAAAATAAATAAATAATTTTTCTATATTTGCATCCGCAAAATTGTCCCGTAGTGTAATTGGCAACACGTCTGATTCTGGATCAGAAGAGTTCAGGTTCGAAACCTGACGGGACAACCAGATAATCAATCACTTACAATTAATTTTGTAGGTGATTTTTGTTTGTTGTCAGGTTCTTGCAAGGTTTTGGAGGGATTTTAAGATTATTGGGCGAGAATTGTATGGAGGTCGGTGGCAGTTTACACCATTCTTTAATTTTCGAGATTTCGACAAACAAATAAATTCTCGTGTACACTATATGGCAGAATGTCCTCGGGTTTGGTGCTGCGAACCCCGACAAAAAAATCTTTATATTTTAAAGACCTCTTAAAAAATTGTACACTTTACTCCAGAATAAGTTGTACAGTATAGTCCAGAATATTCAATAGTATTTATAAAGAAGTTTTTAAAAACGGTTAAAGCATAGGAAAAATAAACTTGATCAAAAATTCAGCGTTTGAAATCCCAAAAAATAAGGAAAAAGGAAGGTTTTTTAAAGTTTCCTAATACGGTCGTTTAATAAAACTAAATGTTTTACTCGGGGGAAGTCGTCCAGTGACTTAACTTACGTTTCGTGAGTCGACCCAAAAAGGTCTGTAAAGGGGTAAATTAATAATTAATCCCTTAGCGTGGTTTTTGTAGGAAATGTTGGCGACACCCCTTTATGGTAATAATTGAAAATTTACTTCTCAGGTTTTTTACACTTAAATATAATATACAAACGCTTTGTGATATCTAATTTAATAATTATTTGAACCCTACCTAAGTATTTGTCGCTTCCATATTCATATTCAAATGCACCTGTTGAACCCAGTCGATTACCATTATCCTGTTTTGAAAATCCATTTTCATTTAAGAAATCAAGAAAGAATATCTTATCGGCATTACATAGAAAAAAATTATCTTCTCCATTAGGACTTTCAATAATAAATCCATTTTCTTTTAACAATTCATATACCTTCATTATAATTAATTATCAACTGTTTACAATTAGTCTAAAAGGAGCATTTTAAATGATTTCCTGAGTATAAATAATAATCGCTCCTTCCATATACAAGGGCAATGATTTATATTCATCATTTTCTTTAAGATTGTATTTCTCAATCAATGATAATATGGTCGAGTTAAGATTATCTAAAGCAACATAAATTACTAAGCAATTCTCTGTATTTAAGTTAGAAATTATCTTAAGGTGATGACTACTAACAATCATTAAAATCCACTCAAGATTGCATGAATCGTACTTGCGTATATGTTCATCAACTAAATCGTTTATAATATTTGGATTTTTCTCAAAATCAAGGTAATTTATTGTTTTTTCTTCCATGGTATTTAAAGTTTAGAATATCCATTTCTATTGTTTTGCTTTAACCAATGAATAGACTATCAAAACACCAATTAAAATAATTAATCCGTTACTAATTATATACGACTGTTGAGAGAAAGAAATGAGTGAGAAAAAAATATTGGCTAGCAAAAATACAAAGAAAAATATTGTAGATACGACTCTTACATTTGATGTTGTTCTATTTAGCTCAAATCTTAACCCCAAAACGAAAAAACTCGCAATAAAAAGTTCTATAAAACTTGTAACTACAAGCAATTGGCTGTTTTCTGTATGATGAAAACTGTAAAAGCCATAAGCAATTATTGTGCTAACTCCAAGAGCAATCGCTGTTTTGATAAAATCTATTTTCATAATCTTTATTTTTGTTGAAAGGGTGGTGGTGCTAATGCAACCAATTTTAATATTTCGGGCAATTTTTCAGCAATTTCCCATTTGGGCAAACCTGGTTTCCAGATATAAGTTTCCTTAATAATTTTTTTTTCGGCAATTAATCTGGATAATTCCTGTTCTGAAAAAGGACCAGCCTGATTTCCTTCAATCATTGCATAATAAAATTGTGGTGCTACTGATTGCATCGGATTCATAGCCCCTGGTACATGCATATTTGACATTGCACTATTCATAGTTTTCACCATTTGTTGAGCAACAGCCAAGCCCATGCCGAATTCTACTAACCTGTTTATTGAAAAAAAACTATCTTCATTCATATTTCTGCTTTTTTTAGTTTATAATTGAGGAGGTGGTGGTGGAACGGCACCAAATAATGATGACAACTCTTGTACATCACCGGCTAATTCCCATTTAGACATTCCTTGTTTCCATACGTGAGTAGTTTTTTTCAACTGTCCACTCAGAATCATTTGCTGAAGTTGTTGCCAATTAAATGGGCCTTCAGTTTGACCATTAACAGAAATGCTATATTGAATTTGAGGTGGTGGAGGGGGGGTGTTTTGTTGCTGATTCATATTCTGACCCAGTTGATTCATCATACCTGCCATTTGATTCCCCATAGCACCTCCCATCATCATCCCTGTCATCATCCCTGCAGGATTCATTCCATCGCCACTTTCACCACCACCACCACCAATGTTTCCCATATTGCCTAAACTTTCTGCTCCTGTTTTAAGGACTTCCGTTTGTTGGTTAAGGGCGTGTGCCCCAATAAAATTAGTTTCTGTTTGTAATTTCTGTGCTCTTTGAGCTTCTTCTCTTTGTACACGTAAAATTTCTTCCATGTTCTGAGCATTAATACCTTGCATATCCTCCAAATTTTTGATATTAACATCAGCTTGTGCAACTGTAGTTTTTGTTGTCTGCTCGGCAGTAACTTTTCTTAATTCAGCATAACCTTCGCTTTCTTTGTCAACCTCAATATTTGCTAAATCAAACCCTTTCATGTTTACACCGAAATCATTTTCAAGTCTAAGTTTAAGGTAGATAGAAACAATCTCATTTATTTCTAAAATCTTACGTTCCATCTGTAAAACTGGAATACCTTTATCTACAGGGATATTTGTAATAACACCCTTAATGTATTTTGTCAAGGCATCTTTTATCTGCTTATAAAAATCATCCAATTCAAAACTGATTAAGCGATTAAGTTTTATAAAAGTTTTGTAATCGGTAATATTAAAAGTAATTGTGCCCCTTGCAGCCATTGGAACAGCATAATCTAAAAATCGAGGGTCGAAAACATCAAAATAAGGGATGCCAAATTTTAACTGCATGTTACCAGAAAGATTTATAAAATAAATCTCTGCCTGAAAAGGGGATTCACCACCAAAGGCTGCCCCTACTATACCTGTTAATACTGGGAAATTTGCTGTTTTTATCGTTTGGTCATAGGGACCAACAATAAAATCCTGAAATAAGCCGTCCTTTTGCTTATAGAAAAAAACTGCAAGCTCGCCATCTTTAACCCTTAAGCTACTACCATAACGAATTGCATTTTCTTTTTTTGTTGAATTAGGTTCGCTAGAAGGACGCCACTTCCAAACGAGGTATTCTATTTCATCGCAGCGAATTACATCTAATAATCCGCCTTCAGATTTATTCTTGAATAAGCTCATAGTATTGAATTTAAGGTGATCTATATGTATAAAGATATAAGCAATTGTTAATCTCTTGTAAAAAGTATTATTAATCAATTTTCATTGATCCATTCCTCCATCAGTTTAATTGATTCAGGGTTCTCCTTTTTAAGTTTAATAAAATCTTTTTTTAGTATTAAGTTCTTCCATACTTCTTTTGCTTTAGTTTTCCAATTTAACCCAGACAAATACTTAATTTCCAAAAATTGTAAATAAGATTCGTTTGGAAGAATAGTTAATGCATATTCAACGTCAGTCAATGCTTGTCTCCACATATCTTTCTGATTATAAGCGGCTGACCTTGTCCAATAGAATTCCCAAACATCATTTCTTAATTCTATAGTTTTATTCAAATAAATAAGAGCTGAATCAGGTTTTTTAACATCAACATAATAACCCCCCTTTCGATAAAGAGCAAATACAAAATTAGGATTTAAAGCTAAAGCTGTATCTAAATAAGAATTTGCAATATTGTCGTTCCCTAATTTTCTAGCTTCACTTGCAAATCTGTAAAATTTTATATCTGATGCTGGCCACTCCTTATAACCTCTTTTAAAATTATCTCCATTTATGGAATCACTTGTAGAATGGAAATATGGTGCTTTAAAATCATGTTCAAGTAAATTAAGTTTTTCATTGTAAAGAGCTGACGTTTTAAATTTCGCGAAAGTCTTTCCATATTTTTTATTGACAGATTTTATAAGAATCTCATTAGGGCTCTTTTTAAATAGCACCTCAGTCCAATAAAGATAACCGGCTATAATGAATAAAATCAGAATAAGAATTTTCAATGAATTTAATAAGATATTTTTTGTCCTAATTTGTTTTAGCTTCTTATCTACTTGCAATTCAAGCACGCTTATCTTTTTAATAAATTCTTTGTCATCTTTAAATAAAGAATTCCCTTTAATAAGCAACTGTCTTGATTTTATTAACCACGCAGTAAGTATCTTTTTTTCAAATCTGTTTAATGTCGAAGTATTTTGCTCGATTTGCGGTATACAAATAGAAAGAAACTCGAACAAATCTTCTTTATTATTTGGTATGGGAAAATGCAGAATTATATCAGTTTTATTGGAGATATTACCTCGCTTAGTTTCACCATGTTCAACAAGTTTATTAAGAAACTCATTCAGCGTTTGGTTACTGGTAGTAATATTAAGTTCAAATCCGCATGCTGAACATTTTATGTCTAACGGATTTACAACTTCTCCACAAGAAGGGCATTTTTTAATCTTGCCTAGTTTCTCAACAGAAGATTTAGGTTTAGAATTGCTTAATTCTTGCTGTTTTTGATATAATTTGGAATGTAAAATCATTTCAAATTCTGAAATATCTACATTTAATTCCTCAGCTTTCTTGTAAAGCACCACCTTTCCCGATTCTGTAATTACGCCATCCGCAATAGCGTAATCAATTAGTTTTTCAAGTTCTTGATTCATTTGATCTTATTTTGGTATTCTATGATTTATGCTTAAAGTCAATGGTTTGTATAGTTCTGACAATTTAATCAATTGTTCATCAATTCCGAAATCTTTATTAAGTGTTTGTTTTAAAGGTTCAAATACAGACAAATCCATTCGAGGGTCGAACTCAATTTCTTCAATTACATCAACCCATTTAAAATCGAAATATAATAAATCGTTTTTATGATTAGCCTTGCAATAAAGTAATCTAACTTCATCTTCAATTCTAAACTCGTTTCGTTTCATTAAGAGTGATGAAGGTATAATTTTATGGTCAGGATCAATAAAATCAACCTCTCCAAATGTTTCAAAATATTCAATGACTTTTTTTTGCTCATCATATTCAACTGCCCCTACTATTAAGTGCAAAATTTCCATAATAGGCAGGTCATCATATATTTGATTAAATATTTTGCCAATTGTAGTTTTAATTTTTACTCCACGTTCGTCTTGAGAATAGATACGCCACATTGCATCATTCTCCTTTGTTAAAGACCAGCACACACCGAAATAACTTTCCCTAATGGTTTTAATATTTAAAGGAATATTATTAATCCAAAAATCTGACTTCAATAATAAGCTCTCAAATGGGTCTTTCCATTTTGTAGGTCTAACCATTGAAAATTTCTTTTCTGAAAGCAAATTTATGAATATGGTCTAAAGGCAAAATTCTATATATAGTGCTATTAAAGTCAATATTATTATCCTTTGAACGAATCAGACGTGATACCTTTATCCTGTTTTTTTCAAATTCTGTCATTTCCGCTTATATTTTAAAGTTAACTCATCTTTTTCGCAGGTCTTTTTTACCATGTTTGCTAACTATTCAGGGATAAACATCATTTCCCCGTGTGTAACCCTGTAAAACATCCTGATAAATAGGCGACCTTCAATTTGTTCGTGATTCCCATCAAATTAAGGCTATTTACATTTATTTAATTCTATTCTTATAAAAACAAAGTTAATACATTTTACTTATCATGGTAAAAATCTAATAGTTACAAAATTGTGGCATTGTAATTCTCAACTGAATCAAAGGCATATAAAGTACGATGTCTAAAAAGAGGATCTAATGGCTTGTGAGTATTTAAGATATAATCCACGCAATTATTTCCAATTTTGAGCAACCAGGAGGTCGCTTAATCCTTCATGCATCTCACCGAGAAACCGAACCAAGGAGCCACACTGCCCAGATCTAAGTCAGAACTTCCCAGTTGAAAGAAATAAAGGCCCCGTGACCAGAAAAATGCATATTGTCCGGGACTGTCGAACTTCCCCTCAAGTCCTCTTCCCCCTCCGGGCAATCCTGTAAAACCTGAATTATTTGTTGCCCCGAAATTATAACCCCACCATAATCCGGTGCCTTCCATGACAGTACCGGTTGAATTCATTCTGGCGCCAGCATGATCAGGTCCTCCGAGCACCTCAAACAACGTCTCCCATTCTGCGTTCGAGGGAATATGCCACCCTACAGGACATATATTTCTTTTATCCACGACTGCGTACCCGTTGTAAATGGCGCCATAGGTATCAAAGTTCTTTTTATCATTTTCGTTAAAACACCTTGCTCCGGAACCTGTCTTGACCCATTCGGAGTTGCCTGTGATTATCGGAATCAAATCGCCGTTATTGTAGTGGCTTGTCTTCAGATTTTCAGCCATATAAGTTTGGCCGGCAATGATTATGGTCTTGTATGAATTACCATCCACATCGGTAACAGGATTTTCTGCTAAATAAATTTTTTCATAGAATCCTGCAGGCCTCCTGCTCTCGAGCCATTTTGCCTTTTCAAAATTTATCACATCGAGAAAAAAGTTCGGTTCCTTTAAAAGCACATGAAGGTTAAACACTGACAATGTACTCTTCAAGATACACGACGGAGCTCTTGTTACACCTCCATAGGAGATGAAATAGTCAACATTCCCTGTGAAGGTGCTGCCACCAACCTCCGAAATACCAATCTTGCCTATAAGCTCTCTTGTGGTCGCATTATAGAGATCTATATTCGACAAAGTGACAGCGTCAAAGCTGTCATAGGCAAAGATGTTATTGTCGAACCACATCGATCCGGGATCAACATACCTAAAGCCCCGACGGGTCATAATGGTATCGCCCGTTGTAGCATTGATTACTGAAAAACCCAAGTTGCGTATAATGAGTATTTTTGATCCATCCGGAGATATTTTTGAAGTGATATATGCGCCTGGAAATGTCCTCAGAAGCTTTCCGGAAGGATATTGCCTTAATTCCATTTGGTCATTGTCCTGTGAAATGTTGTTTTTCATCTTACCGCAAAGGAACAGATCTTTCTGAACATCATGTACATTGTAGTGCCACTGACTAAACTTTCCGTTCATGGTTTTAAGACTAACATGCCATGATACTTTCTGCGTCTGGTTAACCATAAGTACGGAGTCCCCGGGAATTACAAAAGCCATCCACATATAATCCCATTTATTATTACCCGATACTGGAGTAACAAAAGTCGACTCCCTTCTTGTAACCAGGTCGATCATCCATCCGTAACCGCCATTATAAAGCACAAAAACATATCTATTGGAAGAAATCATGACATCCAGAGTGAAGGCTCCCTCCCTGGCAGGAATATTGTCTGGCAGGTTATAGGATGAGATCAATAATCCAGTGTTTGTTTCATTCACTTTAATGCCATTGAATCGGTCGACTGCCGTAAAAAAACTGCCATCCTCTGAGACCGCAATTTTGTCGACAAAGGCGCCATAACCTTTTGTATAATTTGACTGGCCTGGTACTTCAGAAATAAATATAAGGTTTGAATTTAAAATTGCCTTTTTATATAACACGGATTGTGCTGATAATGTAAAGGCATTAAGAATTAAAATAATTATGAACAGAGTTTTCCTCATAACGCAAATTTATAGACGGTTTAGTTTTCCGGTGCAAATCTGTAGCCTTAGGCGGATTGTAGAGGTTAAAATCTTAAAGTTACAGAATCGTTGTCATATAGTAGTCCCTGATTGGGAAAAAAGTACTGGGTTTGTCACCCTTATAATGGTTGCAGTTTGGGCTTCGCTTTACTTAATAAAATTTTAATTAAGAATTCAAGAAGTTTTTAAGGGAAAAACATTGATTAAGAATTTTTCCTGGTACAAAAGTTGTGTTAGTGTAAAAGCCGGTAGTGTTGACCACATTTAGCCGGTCTGATTGTCTTAAACGCACTAATCAGTATTACAAGGATTTAACTCCGACTTGAGGTGGTCAATCTATTCCGTCCAAATATGGTCAGGCCCGCTGGCTTTTCCAGTCCAGGTGGCTACTTTAACATAGTCACTTTGGGCGTTTTCCTGTAATACCTGATAAAACTCCGGGGAGATTGTTAGGTTCATCTTAACATTCTTAATTTTTTTCATAATTCTTTTTATTAATCTTATTTATTATTGTGATGTCTTTGACATCCATTTGTTTCAATAAATATCTCGAAAACCATCAAAATCCATCTTTTGTGGTAATCAGTTGTAAAAAATATACATATTATTTTTGAATTAATCAAGGGGGGACATGTAGACAGGATGAAAGTGACTTTTTGTAAAGATTCTGAAAAAGTGAAAGTACAAAAGTGGTTAACTGCTTTCTGACTGGAAAAGCCGTTGCCCTTGACCACTTTTCGCCGGAGGGGATTGACCATCTGTACCCGGAGCTAAATTATTATCAATTAAGATATTTCAATATTGAAATGAAAACCGGCGAGATGTGGTCAATATGCCCGGCTTTTGCAGTTGGTACTTACTTTGATGACACAAATGTATATCCGATTACTATATCTAAGGACAGTACGATAACTTTCCCACATATCCCAAACGTTTGGCCGAATTTCGTAGTTTAAGTGCTTGAATTATCTCTGATGGGGAAAAAGCTTATCTTTGTAATAACATGGAACGCCAGGCAATAAATAGCGCTATCATAAATTATCTAAGTCCATATAGGCCTGAGAGAATTGGAGTCTTTGGTTCTTTTGCCAGACATGAAGAAAAAATAGATAGCGATATTGACATTTTAGTAAAATTCAAAGAAACAATATCACTTCTGGAACTTGTACGCATCCATCGTGAGCTTTCAGCATTACTTGGAAAAAGGGTGGATCTTATTACTGAGCAAGCTTTAAAGAATGAAAGGATCAAAAAGTATATCTATGACGATCTTCAAATCATTTTTGAATGAAGGATGATCTTTTTTATATCGAAAACATCTTACAAAGCATTGATAGAATTCAGTCCTATATTTCAGGTAAGGATCATGAAACCTTTGTCAGTGATTTCATTACTCAAGATGCAGTGGTAAGACAGCTGGAAATCATTGGTGAGGCAACTAAACGAGTTTCTAAAGATTCCCGTAATAATAATCCAGATATACCTTGGGCTGACATAGCTGGTATGAGAGATGTACTAATCCATGATTACATTGATGTTGATTTAGAAATTGTCTGGAAAACGGCTTCGGAAAGCATTCCCATACTTAAAGCACTTTTGGAAAAGCTTGTTTGAAGAAATTAGGTTAACCGAATCAAAAATAATTACAAAAATCTTGCTAGGTTTCTTGCTAGGTTTTGGGGATAACAGTTATTAAATAATGGAAATGTAATGATTTTGTCTTTATAACTCCTATTGATATTCAATGTGTTAAGATAAGAATATTATATTCTCGTATTCTTCTGGATCAGAAGGCCACCCCTGCAGTCACGCTCCTCCCTAAAATTGCCCACCGGGCAATTTCTTAACGGTCGTCCGGGTTCGAAACCTGACGTGACAACCCTGATGCCGGCCTTTTAGCCGGCATTTTTCTTTTGGCCCTGATTGCCTTTGCGACAGCCTGGCTCCTTCGCTAAAATTGCCCACCGGGCAATTTTTTAACGCTCGGCCCTATTTGTTGCCAGGTTCTTGCTAGGTTTTTGAATGGAATTGGTACATAATTGGTTCAGAATCGTTCAGAGGTCGGTGGTGGTTAATACCTATCTTTTCTAGGTTGAAAAACCAATAGTACGGATCCCGTTCAGCAAAACGAACTCAAGTTGTGATTATCTAAATTCAAATTATTCTTATATTTAAAACTATGTATTTAGGACTGATATCATATTTTCATTAGTAAGTAAGGTCAATAATCCACTTGGGTATTGATGTTCAAATTTTAATCATGTAAGACGAACAGATTGAGAAAACTTATACAACCAGTCTTTGCATTTTAATAAGAGTATACTAATCAGAAAATTTTATTAAGTAGTAACTAGCATTAAATTTATGGAAAACAGACTTAAGAATCATTTTAATTTTTTATATTATGAAAAAGCTGAGAATTCTTGTTGGAATCTTTTTTTTTGTCATTGCATGTGATACTTTACAGTCACAAATAAGCTGGACCCCGTGTAATCAGGTAAATACACAAATGTTGTTTTGTATACAATGCTTGAATGATAGCACTGCCTGGGCTACTGGTGAAAGGGGCCTTGTATGCAAAACCAACAATAGAGGTTTTTCTTGGACAAAACAGGACTTACCTGACGTAATTAATTCCGATACATTGACATCTGTTTACTTCAGTGATCCTCTTTCAGGATGGATTGTAGGCTCTCGAGGTTCAATATATAATACAATAAATGGTGGATTAACCTGGGCGAGAAAATCTTTGGGATCTATTTATACCTTTAATTATGTACGTTTCATCAACAATAATATTGGCTGGATAGTGGGTTCGCATGGCAGTATTTATAAAACCACAAATGGTGGGACTAATTGGGTGAAACAAACAAGCGGAACATCATTAGATATGTTATCTGTCACTTTTTTTGATTCTAATTCTGGTTATATCGTCGGAGATTATGGTAAGATTCTAAAGACAGTAAATGGAGGAACAAATTGGAGTACACAGATAAGCAATACAACTGAAACCTTAACGTCAGTATTCCTTCAGACTTCTGATATGGTTTGGATTGTTGGAACTAATGGATTATGCTTGAAAACAACGGATGGCGGATTAAGTTGGAATCCTCAAACAACAGGATACAACATTCACTTTTATTCCATAAATTTTAATGATCTCAACACTGGATGGATTACTGGCGGAGGTGGTACTATTTTAAAAACTACAGATGGAGGGATACATTGGATAGGTAAACAAAATCCGACCTCTTCGCTAATGAAATCAATAGATTTCACTAGAAACAATAAAGGTTGGATGGTTGGTGATAAAGGCTTAATCCTTTACTCAGCAGATAATGGAGATAATTGGGAAATACAAAATGAAGGAACAACTAAAGACTTATTCGGGGTCTGTTTCACCGATAAATTTACAGGCTGGGCAGTTGGTGGAGATTGGCAAGGAGAAGAACATGCTACAATCATTAAAACCACCAATGGTGGTATAAATTGGATCAAACAAAACCCTGGAAATAACGTAAGCTTAAATGATTTGACATTTTATGATAATCAGATGGGATGGGCTGTTGGTTCAAATAATGATTTCTCTGATGGAGGTGTAATACTGAAAACAATTGATGGTGGTAAAACATGGACCACGCAATACAGTACTTCTGGTTCTCTGACTTCCATTCATTTTCTTGATCAATACAATGGCTGGGTTGTTGGGGAATATGGTATCATTTTAAGAACTACCAATGGTGGGACTAATTGGATACAGCAAAACAGTCCTATAAATGATCCAGGTTATGGATTTGAATCTGTATATTTTGTTAATCCGAATACCGGATGGGTAATTCCTCATACTGCTGAAAGGGTTTATAAAACTACAGATGGTTCTAAAAATTGGATACAACAGAATTGCCCTATCACAAGTTCCTATGATTATTTTTTTTCATCATATTTTATAAATAATGATTTAGGTTGGATAGCTGGAAGGGGTTACTCGTCAGCCAATATCTGGAGTACAACTAATGGGGGAGAAACATGGGATGTATATACTATCCAAGCAAGTGCATTTGAGGATGTGCAATTTATTACTTCAAGGGAAGGTTGGGTTGCCGGTGGCGGGGGTGTTTTCTCAACCATTGATGGCGGCGACACATGGAATCAGGAATTAATTGATCCAAACAATGGTCTTAAGTCTGTTTTTATGTTAGATGAAATAAATGGATGGGCTGTAGGTCTCGGTGGAATCGTATATAAACGAAATCTGAATCTGCCAACTTCAGTTGATGAAATACGATCGCAAAATCCAAATTTTACAATTTATCCTAATCCATCTAAGAATAGAATATATATCAAGCGCAATAATTCATTGAATGAAAAGACCAACATTTATATTTACAATATCAATGGTCTCCAAGTGTTGAACTTTGCATTACAAGAACAAGATCTTTATGAGTTAGATCTGAGTATGCTCGCAAAGGGCATTTATTTTGTTAATCTTCAGACCAAAGGGAGTAATGAAACAAAAAAGTTAATAATTCAATGACATTGTTAACCCCCTAAACTGGAAAAGCCAGTGACCTTAACCATAAGAGGCCGGACAATATTGACCACCAAAATCCGGAGTTAAATGATTGTTGTTTACTTATGTATGTTCGGTGAAATCAGACCGGATTTTGAAATGGTCAAAGAAGAACGGATTTTTCAGTGACCGATTAATAGTTAAATAATAATTAACTTTCCATCTTTAATTTCTTATTGTTTTGTATAAATATGGGAAATCAACATTTTTTTCATGACAAAGTAATCTTAATCACAGGAGCATCAAGTGGTATTGGTCGGGCCACAGCTCTGATTTTTGCACAACTAAACGCAAAAGTGGTTTTAGCCTCAAGAAATGAGGAAAAATTGAATGCTTTAAGGCAAGAAATTGAGTCAAATGGGGGCCAAGCTTTAGTGATCAAAACAGATGTCAGTTCATTTGAAGACACACAAAGAATGTCAAAGACAACAATTTTAAAATGGGGTAAAATAGACATATTAATCGCCAATGCAGGTATATATGTCCAGGATGTTAGTCATGAAATAGATCTTGAATCCTTTTGGGAGTCTTTTAATATTAATTTCTTTGGTACGCTACATACCATCAAAAGTGTTCTTCCTGAAATGAAGCGTCAGGGTAAAGGTCATATTGTAATTGTAAACAGTCTGGACGCCCAAAAAGGTATAATTGGTGATTCTCCTTATGTAGCTGCGAAATCAGCATTGGATGGATTCGGGGATGTCCTTCGTCAGGAGCTTAAAGGGGGTGGAATAAATATAACTTCAATATATCCGACTCGTGTTGATACACCAATGAGTGAAAACTTAAACGTACCTTGGATATCTCCGAAGATTTCTCCATTACAAGTAGGGAAGGCTATCATCAAAGGAATCAAAAGAAATAAAGCTATTGTTATAGTACCTTCTGCCTACTTTCTAGTGGGATCGTTAAATAATATATTTCCTCGTCTGCTCGATTGGTTTTATTTGAAATTTAGAATTGAGGGAGAAAAGGTCGGGGAAAAAGTTTAGAAGGGGGAAAGCCGGATCAAATTGACCACCAAAATCCGGAGTTAAATAGTTGTTGTATTGTTTTGTATATTCGGTGAAATCTGACCTGATTTTGAGGTGGTCAAAGAAGTACGGATTTCATAACCTGCGCAGATATCTGCCAAGGTTAAAAGCACAACTACAATTTTGATAAGTTTTTAAGGTCGCCACGGATAGATCATATTCAGCCAACCTTTGCCTCAAAACCCATTTAAACACTCCCAGAATTGACCAGATTCATCCTTTAATGGCCCATCGATAAGGTAATCAAGGATGAGTTTATTTAATGTTTCCTTAGTTTAAACTCCAGAAAATCGTAGTTCATGTTTCCATTGGTTAATGTAGATAATTTTAGTACATGTATGCCTTTGCTCAAATAAATTTCTCCTATCGAATCCAACTTGTTCCAATGGTGCCATTGTCTCCAGGCTATGGTATCTTCCTTTTGATTTGTAGATGGAATGAAGAGACTCCCTCCGGCTATATTATTATCTACTGAAAGAGAAATAGTACCATTCCCGTTTGCGGTATACATTATCCCAATAACATAGTTACTGCTGTACTTCACATTAACAGTGTATTTAAGCCATTCTCCTCGTTTTGTCCAGCCTACATATAACTGATCCATTTCAGGATTAAACAAATTATATGGATTATTATCGATATCATCGGATTTTGTATAGGAAATACCCACCTTTTCATTCATGCGAAATTCGTTCAGATATGCTCCATTTACGGGGTTAAGTCTTCCGCTTCCACCATTTACACTATCGAGGTCGTGGTATGCAATTCCTTCACCTCCGGTGTCATAAAATTCACACTGCAGTTTTCCGGGTATAACCTGAATCACATTGTTAAATGACTTCCCTTTATATACTTCCTGTGATTGAGCGTAATAATAGATAAGAAGAGAGCCGGTCAGCGTCAAAATTAAAATCTTTAATTTCATGAAATTTAATATTGATTAATTATTCTATAATGATATACCGTTCCTTCAACTAAACCTGATAAATCTGCACTGACCTCTGTATTACTGTTTCCTGTAAAAGGAGCCTGTAAAACCTCTATAGAATTTTCGTAATTATTTGTTGTTCCGTAATCAAAGGTAACAACTGTAGATAAGAAATTTGCATTTACTGAGCCGGTCGATGTTTTCTATTCTCCTTATGTTTTTCTTTCCTCCAATTATTAAACCTTACATTTCAATTCCTAATAGTCAAAAGCATTACTATACCTATGCCCAACTTCGAACTTTCACAATGTAATTAAAGTTAAACAATATTCTAGAAATATATAAGGCAGTGATGCAATATATTTTGCAACACTCCCCAGGAATACTATTTGAATTAACAAAGTCCCAATAAAGTGAAACTTACCAGGGCATCGTTCTACACGTTGATTATCCTTATAATCCAGGATCTGCATCAGTGATCATATCTGAAAGATCATCAGTGCATGGATGATTCAGCATATCCCAGCACTCATCATAAGTATTTACATCACCTGATGAAATATACCCATCTGACATAAGTGCTAATGTCTCATCATCAGGAGAGAAAAACTCCCTACATACTTTACATCTTATTTTCATGGCAGTAGATATAAGAGTCCATTATCAGCAAAACTATAATAGTTATCCTCAGTAGTAAGGATTAGATGATCCAGTAATTGTATATCCATGAGATTACCAGCTTCCCTAATCTTATGAGTAAGCTTTGTATCAGATTCACTTGGGTTAAGGTTTCCTGATAGGTGGTTATGTCATACAATAATTCCCGATGCATTAGGTTTAATAGCAGCATTGATGGTCAATTTTCCCCTGTGAGAAGTGGTCAGAGCCACTGGCTTCTCCACCTGAGTCCCTACTCCAAAAATTTTAAGAAAAATCTTGCTGGGTTCTTGCCAGGTTTTGGAGGGATTTAAAGAAAATTGGAGCCGAATTGTACAGGGGTCGGTGGTAATTAAACAATTAATATGGAAAAAGTATTAAAAATTTTATACATTGCGATTATAATCCCAAAATCTGTATCTATCAGTACGTGTACAAAATAGGAAACTGCAACAAACACTGTGAGAGATATCGATGGTAACCTTTATCATACAGTGACTATTGGAACACAAATCTGGATGACTGAAAATCTGAAAGTTACAAAATTTAACGACGGTACACCGATAGATATTGCCAAGGATTTAAAATCATCTAAATCCTGGCCTTACCCACTTTACTGCTGGTATAATAATGATCCTTCAGATCCAAACCATTATGGCATATTATACAATTACATGACGGTCCACCAAACATATCTGGTACCTCTATATATTGCTCCTGAAGGCTGGCATGTGCCTTCTGATGAGGAATGGAATAAACTGATTTCATATCTTGGTGGAAGCGATATAGCGGGAGGTAAGATGAAATCTATCTCTGGTTGGAATGGCTCTGATACCGGGTCTACAAGTGAAAGTGGATTTACAGCATTGTCTGGAGGGATCCGTTTCGGTGATAATCCTTTTTACCAACTTGGCAAGCGTGGTTACTGGTGGAGTTCTTCCATGACAACTTCAATGGCATGGTATCGATATTTAAGTAACTATGACGAAGTTGTATATCGCTATGAATCTGTCAGGAGTACCGGTAATTCGGTTCGTTGTGTAAAAGAAAATTAATACCTGCTTCAATTATTCTAAAGCTATATTTTTATCAGGATCCGTTAAGAAATCTTTTAATTCACCATCATAGTACCAGATGTGATCTACAAACCATCGCTATTCAGAATTTATAATGAGGTCAATATTAAAATGAAGACAACAATGAAAGAAGCTACAAAAAAAAATACCTTTTCTATTCAGCTGATAGTTAAGAAAAAAACAGAAGTACTTTTAAAGAATTTCCCTGATTGGCACATACATAAGCTATGTTCAGGCCAAAAAATAAAAAAACTGTTTGAACCACTCAGGTGGAACAGATCAAATTTTGTAAAGTGTCTCGGATTAATAGCCATTGCGCTTACGATACTGGGTTGCACAAAAAAGACGGAAGAAAGCAAAAAGCCAGAATGTGATTGTTTAGGTTGTGAGACCGGCATCATCACTGATGCTGATAATAATTCTTACAAAACTATTAGAATTTGTGATACATGGTGGATGGCCAGAAATCTTGCCACTACTCATTTTAATGATGGAACTCTAATTCTGAATATTATTGATGATCTAACGTGGGAAACAACTTCATCTCCTGCATACTGTGCATACAACAACGATTATATTAATAATTATTTCATATATGGTGCTCTGTATAATTTTTATGCCGTGGAAACACAAAAACTTTGTCCTGTAGGATGGCATGTCGCTTCTTATAAAGATTGGGTCTCACTTGCTGAAGCTATGGGTGATACCGATTACCTCACAGGAGACATTCTTACCGGTAGGTCCGGAGGTAAATTAAAAGAAAAGGGTACTACACACTGGAAAAATCCAAACATTGCAGCCTCCGATACAGCAGGCTTTACGGCCTTGCCGGGTGGCTTACGAAGCACTACTACGGGTGTTTACTATGAGCTGGGTACCTCTGGGTTCTGGCATTCTTCCGATATAAACGAATATGGAGTAATGGTAGACTTCCAGATATTGAACGACAAATCTTATCTAACAAACGGTACCGGTGGTGCCAAGAATAATGGATTTTCTGTCAGATGTGTGAGGAACAATTGAAAGCCTGGTAATGTTGCCTTTAACGAACATCGCTTCCAGAGATAATTTAAGTCAGAATCTATATCTGAAATCTCCATGTCCGGTAGGTATGAAAGACGTAAAAGAATTTCAATTTAAAGTTTTTTTCAGACGATCCTGTTACATTAAAATGAATTCTATTTCGTTGATCCTGAAAATTTTTTAATAATTTGATTACTAGTAACTTAAAATCTTTAAGTAGAGTTGCCTTTGGTTAAGTTCTCAACTTTAACTGAACTTATATTGTTTGATGCTCCCATTCCAGCAATAGAGATAAGGTAAGTCTGTGCAATTGCTTTTAGTACATAGAAACAGGTTAAAACAAAAAATATCTTCTTCATTTTTATTTTGTTTTGTTAAATTTAGGTAAGACAAGCCCCCTTTCAGGGAACCTGGTGAATGGTTAGCACTCAATTGTTTTCAGTGGTTCTTGAGATGTAAAACTGGTTAGTTTTTTGATGATATGAAACCTTTCATATGGGTGTTAAAAACTATCATAGAGGGTGGAGAAAAAGCTGAATTAGAACCAGAGTATAAATTAATATCAATGACTAACTCTGAGTTAAAATTTATCAATTAACCCTAATTAGAATATCTTAGGCCAAAGATCATTACTGGGTTTTTAGGTATTTTATGACAATCTGTTTAAATTTAAACAAAGTTGGGTGGTAATTTGCACCATCCTTTGTAATAGCTGTCCGGATCATATTGACCACCCCAATCCGGAGTAAAAGATTTGTTGTTTTGTTTTGTATGTTTGGTGAAATCAGACCGGATTTTGAGATGGTAATTGAAGATAGATTTTATACTTCGTTTCAGGCTCCAGGAAGTTTCGTATACAACAAGACATTAAAATAGGCTGCATGTAGCAGCCTTATTTTATAGGATTTTTAAGAAGTTCTGGTATTACATTGATTAATGTTTAAACCCCGGGATATTGCTTTTCATAGCATTGACCGTGTTTGCTGGAGGCTATTAATTAGTTGTCACAAATTCAATCAATTCTATTATTGCACCATTATGTTCAATCATTGCAACTTTGATTTTATCAGTAGGTGAATTTGGTTCAGTAATTACCCTAAAATTATGAGCCGCAAGTTCGTGATAAACATCTTTAACCTCAAATGCAATATGTGGTTTTGTTTGGATTAATACATTAACAGGGGAATCTTTTTCAAATCTCATCCATTCAATTCCAAAAGGACTTTCATTAAATCCAGCTACAAAAAGTTTGAATTGAGGTATATAACTTTCGTTAGGCATTATTTCATTTGTAGGTATTCCCAAATGATGATATTTCCATCCCCATTTTACTATGGATTCGGGTTGTTCATGATCTTGTCTTATTTGTGTCATTGGTAAATCATTAAAGTTTGAATTGAAATTTACTTCAGGCCCCTAAATGTTTGAGCGCCTCATAAACAAGAAAAACTGGCCAAACGATGGCTTTTAGAAATCCTAAAACACCTATCCAGAAACTTGTGGCAGTTGAAATAAAATAAATCGCTGCTCCAATCAAACCTAAGCCATAAACTGCATTTGATGAAGCGTTTGTTTGAATGTTTTCTCTCATTGTTTTATCCTCCTTTGTTATTTGATATTTTTTAGAGTTAATTACTTTCTATTGTATTCACATAATAATATTTGCCTTTTAAACAATTTGTCTTCAAAAAGTAACAGATTCGGATAGTTCAACAAAGGCATCTTTTTCAATTTCATATATTTCCTTGAAATTATTGCTTGCTTGTACAATTCTATCAGTAAGGTCATCTGCCTTTTCAGATTCTTTGAATAAAAATCCGGTCGAGGAGAATAGATTACCGGCTTTTCTGAATTTTTCTGCTGGTCCCAGCAACTTGTCATTCTTTGTTATTCCGGCAGATTCTATTAAAAACCTTGAAAACATATAACGAAAGCACCCTCCACCTGTGCCTCCAACCTCAATAAAAATGTAAAGGTTGAAGAGATTCATTCTTAATTCAAGGTCACTAAAAATTGCAGGCCATTTTAGTATTTCTCTTGAAGCATGCTCAATACCTTTGATACCAATATTTTTTATTGGAGGATTAATCTGTGAATCAATAGTTTGCTTTATTGCTGAATAAATATTCTCAGGATGAGGCTGGTGATAACCGCTGAAATCAAATTCAAAATATGTATTCTTTGGAGGAAAAGGTTTGAATGGAGAACTCCTGGCTTTTTTTAATTGTTTAAGTGTGACAGGATGATAAAAACCTTTTTTCTTACCACTTGATCCTGAGTCCATGTCGGAACAGAAAACCGTTTCCTTGCCGTCGTATCCGCAAGCCACAAAAGTATGTCCGCCGAAATGGTATTCCTGAGGAAATTTAAACCATGGTAAAAAACCCATGTCTCCGAATAGCATCGCTGGTTCTTCCATTTTGAGTTTTTCAAGGAGAACGGCTTCTGCTTTCCTATCACTTCCTGTTGAAACCATTTTTATTTTTACACCAGTTCTTTCTCCAATATCATTAAAGAATTCTTTATTATTACCACGACCCCCGATGAAAACATAATCTTCGTTACCCATTTTCATTTTCCAGTATATGAATCCCATACCTGAACCAAGACCCAGCAACATATCTTCTGAAATAGGATGGCCATAGAAATGAAATATCTTTGCCAGGGAATTAGTCTGACAGTGATAGCCATCAAGTGCAGGACAATTATTAAAAGGCTTTGTTTCCATTTGTTGTATTTTGAATGTTTAAAATATTGATTCTTATTAGCGAGTCAATCGAAGTCTATAATTATTCTTTTTCTATAAGAGAAAGAGTGAAAGCAGAGATCTCCTTATGTTACGATCAAAAATGATTTTATCTGATCATCAATATTATGTCTGTAAGGTTTAATCTGACAGACTTTTGATGTGGTCAGAGAAGGACGGATTTTGAACAAATTCAAATACTTACAAAACCAAAATATAAGTGTTTTTTTGTTGCTAATTTGGTGCCAGGTTCTGGACAAAAACGGGGCGTTTTGATACATTTTGTAATTGCACAATTATTTGAATATTGAACTCTCATTATCCAGCCTCATCATATCTTCGTCGGAAAGCCTAAACGACATCGAACCTGTGTTCTCCTTTACATGAATTTCCTTTGTTGCCCCAGGGATTGCAACAACTGTATCACCATGATAATTGATGAGCCAATTAAGTGCCACCTGTGATGGTGTCACATTATACTTAAAGGCAAGTTCCTTTACCAGCATTATCACCTTCCGGCTTTTCTCGAGTCCTTCCGGTTTGAACTGCGAGCTGTATCTTCTTAGTCCGATGTTTTTGAGCAGTTCCGGATTATCATGAAACTTACCAGTCACCAGGCCCTGTGCAAGCGGTGAGTATGCAATGATAGAAATACCTAGTTTTTTTGCAAGGTCCATTACACCATTCGATTCTATCTTGCGGTCGAGGAGATTGTACTTGACCTGGTTTGAGGCAAGCGGTATTCCCGCTTTATTGAGTGTCTCCCAGGAATGCTTCATCTCCTTCGCCGAAAAATTGCTTACCCCAATGCATTTGATAAGCTTTTTATTAAACATTTCAGCCATGACCTTCATTTCACTCTTTTCGCTAGAGAAGCTCCACGGCTGGTGAACCTGGTATAGGTCTATAGGATATGGCGCCAATGCCCTGATCCGATCGTCAATGGTCTTGCGAATATTTGAAGCGAAACGAAACATAGGCCACCATTTTGTGGCTATAATAACCTCACCCGGTTTTTTCCCAGCTGCCTGCAGGCCTTTTGAAAGAGCTTTTTCTGAAGCCCCGTTACCATATATTTCTGCTGTATCAAACCAGTTAATTCCTCCTTCAAGGGAAAGGGAAATGACCTTGTTAATGAGGTCATCTTCAAGTGATGGCCAATATTTCCCTGCCATGTTTTTTTGTTTGCTGAATTGCCAACAACCAAGCCCTATTGGGGTCACCATGATACCGGTGCGTCCTAAATGACTTAAACTATTCATATTCCCCATTTAATTAATTTTTGATGAATCTAATGTAGCTAAATAAAGAATTATATGTCGTCAGGAACTGTATTTTTAATACAGATCTAGTTATTATAGTGGAAAAGCCTATGGCCTTAACCATAATAGGCCATAAAAAACTGGCCACCAAGTGAAGGAGTCAAATGTTTGATGTTGAAATATGTAAGCAAAGGGTTTTTTATCGGCCAAATGTGGTTAATGTGCCCGGTCCTTGCTCATATGGAGAATAAAATCCCTGAGAGCCATTGAATGGTAAGGGGCTGAGGATACCATTCCATTTTGACCTCTGCAATGTAACACCTATTGAAAAACTTCCGAAATTATAAGTGGATCCAATAGCATAACTGCTTTTTGGGAGAGAATGAAATGGAGAAGTTCCTGTAAGTTGTTTTATCCCGGCACCATACACAGTCAACTGAGAATTAATATGATAGCTAGCTGATCCATATACAGATAATTCGTTAAATGCCCCATTTATCGCACCTTCAGGATTAAAATTCCCTGATGCAGAATAAAAGCGTCCGGCAATAATTCCGCCATCAACCGACAACTTTGGAGACAACGGAACGGATAAAGAAGGGGATATTGTAAAACCAGTGACAGTACCCAAATGAGGAACAATTATAAAGGTACTTCCCACCGAATAATACAGCTTGGGCTTTAAATTTACTTTTTGGGAATTATACTCAGCAAGGCTATCGCGGTAATTGATCTGTTGCGAAAAAGCCTGAATAGAAAATATTGAAACCAGGACAATAATTAAGCTTATGTTACATTTACATCCAGACATGGTTAATGATACTCTGTATAAAATAGTCAGGTAAAATTAACGAAAAAATTAATAGAATAGTATCTGTAATGAGGAAGCTATATTCAAAATGTTAGCTTCCCTATATCTTGATCTATTTTCAATTTGACCAATTATCTTGCCAGGTTTCTTGCCAGGTTCTTGCTAGATTCATAGGTATTTTAAGATAATTGGTACGGAATAATAAAGGTCTGTGGTAATTGACACCATTTTTAACCCTATTTAAAAATGTCTGATTTTAACTTGTGGAATTTTTAGGGATGCTTACATTTATTTATGTATATTAATTAAAATCTGACCGGCAAAATGTGGTCAGGATGTCCGGTTTTCGGACTTTATTATCCATCTGGCAGTAAAACCACTTAGCCATTTAATTTGCGAAAAATTGAAATATTTAGTTTGGGTCCTGATGGTTTTAAGAAAAGATTTATTATCTTATTTGCGAACTGTGCTCAGTGAGTCAGGCTTGTGAATATCATAGTAATTCATAATCAGGGAGATTTTGGGGTATCCAAGTTTTGCAATTTCTATGAAGTATTTATTGGCTTCATCTCTCGTACGTAATCCTGTTACAAATACTTTGTAGTATTTCCATACCTGAACAATCTCAACAGTAAGATTGAGTTTAGTTGTAATAGTTTTTTGCGCATTCAATGCTTCAGATTTATTGTGGAATACATCAATCTGCAGAACAATATTAGGTGGAGATAAAACAGATGTACTATCACCGACAACTGGTAAAGCTGTCTTCTCACTACCAGGTTTTATTATAGTATCAGTTTGTTCAACTTTCTGCTGTGTAATTTCTTCTCGTTTCTTAACTGGCAATACCCAAAAGTCCTTCATTCCAAGAAAGGCAAGCGTAGAATAAAATTTCTCCATCTCTTCTTCACCTGAAAATCCTTTTATCCTTACCTTAAAAAATCCATCTTCTGTGACTATATTAACAGTTTTGTCTAGAATAGCATAAAGCTTATCTTTCAATAATAAAGCCAAGGATTCGTTGCGGAATGCACCAACCTGAATTATTAAATCCTGATTGATAGACATTTGTTTCCGGTTTAAGTGAGAATCAAACTGGCCGTATGAAATAAAGCCAGGTAAACCTATCATTACAATTAAAATCAAGTAACGGGAATACATATTTGACCTGTTAAATGATATTTCTCAAATTCATTAATTCAAAATTACATCAATAATTCATTAAGTGCCTCTTAAAACCCACTGATTATTAACTGATTGTTTCTTAGTTCTTTGACATTATTATAATCTTACTTCGTAAGTATCTCTATTATAGGTGTTTTGTCAAGTAATTACATCCTTATTATCTTTAGGATTTCTTAGATTGATAGATCAACATTGAAGCTCTTCACAGCAAGCTACGAATCCCAACAATGTCGTGATTCGATCCCCTAAGGCAAATTCTCAATGCTCACTTTCCGCAGCAAGAAACGGAGAACCGATCCGCCACTTGGTGGAGAGCTCGGCGAAGCCAATGCGCTCGCGGTGATTATTTCCCTGCCGCCTGACACGGGGAGTTTCATTTAGTCTTTGGTTATTTTTATATTGCTGATATAGTATTTCTCATTTTCTGTATTGCCTCTTTTTCTCCTGCGCTGTATAATTTTCATATAACAAAAATATTTCAGTTAATTATGATATTTGCACTTTCACCAAATAAAACTGACCTTCATTAAGTTATTGTGCTAAAAAACCATAAGAAATAGGATGGTCTTAAAAATAAGTACATCCTAATTTCTTTAGTCTACTGTAGTATAAATTTCTCAATATTACACTTTACTTAAAATCTTAACATCAGGCATGCCTATTACTCCTCCTTTTTCCATTGCTACTTTTAATTCAGGATTTGACATAAACCCATTTATTGCTTCTACGCTAGGAGCTTCGCCAACAATTGTTATCTTATTAGCATTATCAACGGAATGATATACGCCGGTACTTTTGAAACCTGCTTTTGAACGATTCACTTCATCAGCATCAAAAACTTTTCTCCAAACTGAATAGTTTTTACATTCATGAGAAATAATTACTGTTACCATTTTTTTTTGAATTAATATTATCCTACTCTTATGGCTTTTCGGTTTCGCCCCGTTTTTTTTAATCGGTTTCTGGTCTCCCGCATTACAACAATTTGAAATCGAATATGTTCGTCTTACGGTGGAAAAGCCAGAATTGAATTATAGAGAATTTGAAATACATTTACATAGCCATATTTTGAATTTTGATATAAAATGGTTCACTTTGTTCTGAATACATACAGTGATATGAAAAACTTGGAAGAAGAAGAATTAGAAAAATTTATCAGAGATAATAAAGAAAAGTTTGATATATATGAACCTGAATCCAATCATAATCAACATTTCTTAAAAAAATTAGTAAATAAATTTAAGGAGGTAATTAATATTGTGCCTTATTTAGTAAAAGTCGGATTAGCAACAATACTTGTATTTATTTTATCTTTTCTTATTTGGAGAACCTATATCTGTCCTCCACTAACACGCATTTCTTTAAAATACTGGAAAGTAGAACATGATTATAGATCTCAAATTCATCGAAGTACTCAACTTACTTATAATTATATTAATAATTTAGAAGAAAAGGCTAAAATTAAATCTGAACTTCAAAAATTTGATGATTCTTATAAAATTTTAAGGAAACAATTAAGGGAAAATCCGTCTGCAGATAATATAGCAAAAATGTTAAAGTTTTATCAGGAAGAATTATTAACATTAGAAGAGAATATCCAAAATTATACAAATAAGAATATACAAAGCAATTAATATTCAAGAGTTTAAGGATGTTGGGGAAAGACAAGGTCCTTAACCATAGTTGGTCGTAATAAATTGACCAGTAATTCTAACTATTGAAAGAGCTCACTTTTGTCATTTCCCAATGCTGTAAATCTTTACCCAGTCGACAAACATGTGAACCGGCTTGCTTTTTGTTTCCAAATAAAAAATCCATCCACCCAAGCTTTAGCTCAGATGAATGGAATATTTATTAAATAACTTAAGAAAGCAAGCTGAACAGCTAAATGAGTTATTTTTTCACTGGAGTTAGAGGAAGCTTCTTAACAAAGGCTCCACTATTGTCATAGACAAGTGTCATGGTGGTGGTATCCTTGACAATGACTACATGATAGGTCACAATGTTATTTTTTGTAACGCTTGCTGCTTCTTTAATAGTATAACCGACATAATCTTTAGCAATATTGTCTGTTATAGGTTTTTGAAGATCAGCTACCATGACAGCAGTGCGGACTGACTTTTCTTTTGTGACTGTGGTTTTGGTGGCCTGTGCATTGACTGCCAGAACTGCCATAATTAATACAATAACGATAAATACTTTTTTCATAATAAATAAATTATTTAGTTTAAAAACTGCAAAATACTATTTGAATTTTCGCGTAAAGCAGATGATTAAAGGGTTGCAATAATCTTATGAAATTCTTCTTTTGTTTTGCCAGGTTTGATTTGAAGTTTTACAAACATCTCCTCTTTCTTGCCTTCTTCATATATCAGGTCAGTCCGTTAAGACTGCAAATCTCTGTTTAAGATTGGCTTTTTGCCCATTCCGGTTTCCTTTTAATTCTGTTTTATTCTTTTATTTGAATTTTAAATTGTTAACGGATTTACACAATACAAAAATAGGTCTATTAGATCCAGAAAACATTACAAAATTTTTGAAATAAGTTACATAATTTTTACCTTTTCTGGTAGTTTGCATCTTTAATGTATGGCATTTGCTTTTTCCGTAATTTTTACAGCAACTTTTGTTGGTGCAACTTTTCCAGTGAAATAATCGGCATAGGCACGGGTAAATTCTGCACCGTAAAAAAATATCATGGAAGAATAACTCACCCACAGAAGAATTAATACAATGGAGCCTGCTGCACCATATGCCGAACCGGGATTTGTTTTACTTAAATAAAATCCAATTGCGGTTTTTCCAAGTATAAAAAGAAATGCAGTAAGAATTGAACTCCACCATAAATGTTTCCATTGAATTTTTACGTCAGGTAATATTTTGAACAAAAGTGCGAACAGGAGCATAACGACTCCAAACGAAATAATAAAATTAAGCACATAAAATATTATAAGCACAATGTTTGGCCAGTGATTCATCACCCAATCGCCCATGACTGCAATGACAGTAGTGATTGTAAGCGAGATCAGCAGCAGAAAACCAACAGATAAAATCAGACCGAATGAAAATAGCCGTGTACGAATTACTGTAAAAACGGCTCTGCGCGGTTTGGCTTTTACTTCCCAGATGACGTTTAACGCCTTCTGTAATTCGACAAACACGCCTGTTGCACCAAGGAGTACCGTTATTAATCCGATGATGGTTGCAAGCACTGATTTATTTGTCTGGGTTATGCTGATGATCATATCCTGAATCTGCCTCGCTGTTTCTACACCCATTATTGAAGATATCTGTGTATATAATTGCCCAGTGATGACATCTTTCTTAAAAAAAAGTGAGCCAATGGAAATTACTATTACCAGTAAACCAGGCATACTGAATATAGCATAATAAGCAATAACGGCACTTTGCATAAAAGGATCTTTCCCCCACCAACGCCTGGAAGCAGAGCCAGCAATTTTGAAAAAAGCTTTTATCGTTTTTTTCATAAGATGAAATTTTGTGAAGCTGTAATCACATTAAATGCTTTTGGTATAATTTCAAATCTTACAGGGGCCATATCTAATATTTCGCCATCAACCTGAATCTGGTAAAGGTAAATCTCTTAGTGCAGGGAACCTTTATACAATTCCTTATCAGATTTATATAATTAACATATTTTATGATTTGTGGTGGCTGCGATAATTGAAATGCTTAACTTTAATAAAATATTGTAACTTTCTCAGAATATGATAATGAGGTTACTTATGGCACCCTGGTAATCAGGTGTACGCAAAATTTTATTGAGAGTATATGTTATATTTTAAAAACAAGTTACCAGTTTTTTTTCTTCGCCTGTTTATTTTATCAAACTATTCATTCGCCTTCTGTCAACAACTTTCACTTAAAGTTGCAGGTGATGATCAGGCAGGTTTTCATGTAGATATATACAATGGAAATCAATTAGTGGTTACCAATACGGAAGAATTCTCACTGCAAATGTTTAATCTTGATTTGAGTACTGTTGCGAACATACAACAATGGAAAGGCCAAAAATGGGCAGGTAATGAAAAGAGTATCACTTTAAAAAGAGATTCTTACATAAAAGAGTTTGATGCAAATCTGTCTGTTAATGTAACTTACCAGGTGGTTAGTTCTAATATTATAAAAGAGACAATTGAGTTGTTTCAGCCATCCATGCCGGGAATGTATTATATACTTCAACAAACTGCCAGGCCTTCAGAAAAACCGAAGCGATATGTAACATTTGAATACGATAGTTTTCCCGGTGGCTTTGCACATGAAATGTTTCCTTCAGCAGGCTTTATTACCCAGGACAATAATGTAGTTGGTTTTTTAACAGACGCAGGTTATAAAAATCAATATACAAGAAATACGCGCCGCCGGTTTAGCGGACGTGGAGGTGGTTTTGTAGGCATACGCAAGTTACCTGATCCTAACTTATTTTCTGTTGCCGGTTTATCAGACAGAGCACAAAATAATCATTACATTAAACAAACATTTGGTGAAATGTACAACCTTGATGCTGGTGCAGAAATCGTATTAAGAACACCTAATACATATCAAAAACAAGGCAATGCGGAAGTGGCGAATGAGAATGGGATTATTTCAATAAACGGCCATCAGGGAGACAGGGCCGGGATTGAATTTATTGCACCATTTAAAGATCAGAGCTTATACACCATTTCATTTTTATGTAAAGGAAATACACCCCTGGCATTAAAATTATTTAGAGTCAGGAACGGGCAAAAAACCATTGAACTGGAAGATGGGGTAAAGTATATTGATAACTTTCCATCAGTAGAAAACGAGTGGACGCTTTTTAAAGGAAGCATATTAGTGCCTTATATTGAAAATGATAGTGTATCCATGTTTATTGGCACTCAATCGGGAAAGGAATGCAAGCTACAGATAAAAGATCTGCAATTTATAGAAAACCAACCTCAACGCGAGCCTTACAACATACTTCCGCTAGGTGAAAAAGTGGAAAAAACTACCTATGTTTTTGTTGAACCATGGAAATCGCATCAACAATTTATGATCTCATCACAGTCACGGTTAGCCGAAGGGAAAGGCTTTAAAGGATCGCTGATAGAAAAAATGTTATATGCAAACTTCAATATGCTTACCTGGATTACAGACACAAAGGATTTTACGCCGTTTAATGTGCCTAATATGAATTATGCACCGGATATGTACAACAGGGATTCTTTTTTTTCTACTATAGCATCTTATAATAAAGAACTGAACCTTGCCATCTGGGAAAAATGGGGCAAAACACAAACACCCAAAGGCGCAATTGGCACTATTATCACACCGCTTATGGGGTCGATAGAGGCAAAAGACAACGAAGCCACTATCGAATGGCTGATCTGGGCAATGATGAACAAACGTCGTTTCGGTATTACACTTCCACAGGAAAAAATTAAAAAATCAGTTGATTATGTACTGAATGAATTTGATGCCGACAGAGACGGAAAATGCAAAGCACATTTTTCTTTGAGCCAGGTAGATATTGTTGATTTTAATCCTAAAACGGACCGGCTGGGTGTTAACCAGGGCATGCTGGCCATCGCATTAAGAACAATAAAAGAATTGGGTTTTGATATTTCCGAAGATTATATCCAAAAGGCTGAAAAAGAATATCGGAATTTTTACGATACAAAAAGAAAACATTTACTGTTCGACCGGAATTTCCCCGATATCATTTCCCTTACTGACCTGGAACCGGAATTCTTTTCTTTATGGTTATTCAACAGGCCAATGCTAACAGATGAAATGGTAATAAATCATTTGGATCAAATACCTATTTTAAATAAAGTACCCAACTCGCCTCACCCGGAATATGGTACTACTGCTCCCATCTGCATAAGGTTAACAAATGATGCAAAAGGATTTTCCTATCTCAGTGGAGATTATCAGCCTTTTGAAAAATTTGGTGAAGAAAATTATAGCAACGGAAAAAGTGATGGGTTTTATTATAATGGCGGCAGTTGGTTCAGGGCGGAGTATTGCGCTTATGTGGTAGGATTAAAACATGGCTGGAAGAAAGCAATCATGTTGATGGAAAACAGGGCGTGGGCAGAGATTTACCTTAATCCCCAATGGCCATTCAGTAAAGAATTTATGCCTACAAAATGGATCACAACAGATAGCTGGTGGCCATCTACCAAAGGATTGTGCTGGAATGTTTTTATACTAATGGCAGATGAAGTGGCAGGATTGAGAACTCCTGATATGGATCCTGATTATAAAGAAGACAACTAGCTGAAATACTATAAATACATACCATAGTTATGACGCTATCAATACTGCCAACAATATAAATAAAACTCGGATTTCATATCTACTATTTAAGTATTGTTGACTATGCAATAAGTTAATAATTATTCATCAGTTAGACTGGAAAAGACAGGGATCCTGTTCAAGGTGATGTCGCCTTATCAGATTTTATAATAAAATTGATTTGAACATAGTCCCTCAGGGGTACGAAATGCGCTGTGAATGATGCAACTTATTTCTAAATTTATATAACAATCCCGGAAGCAGATATCCCACCTTTGTAAAAAGTATTTACTCACACCCATTTTACCTAAATTAACAAAAATGAAAAAACTAATTACAATTGTCTTGTTATCATTCATCACTCTTATAGCAGCCAATTCTCAGAATCCGCATGAAAGAAGGAATCAGCTGAATGCAGGTATTGGCTTATCCGGGTGGGGTGTTCCAGTGTATGTCGGATTGGATTTTGGAATTCACAAAGACGTTTCTTTTGGCATTGAGGGTTCCTTCAGATCCTATGGTCAAAACTATACCGGATCAAAATATAACAGCTCAATAATCGGTTTATCGGGAAATGTGAACTATCACTTTAACAGAATTCTTGAAATTCCTAGCAACTGGGATTTCTATGCCGGATTAAACCTTGGGTACTACTTCTGGTCTTCATCTTCAAATTATCCTGGCACTGGTTCTTCAGGTCTTGGTCTGGGTGCTCAGATCGGAGGAAGATATTATATCAACGATAGATTTGGGCTGAACCTTGAAGTTGGCGGAGGCAATGAATTTTCAGAAGGTAAATTCGGAATCAGCTATATTTTCTAATGACTCACTCCTCATCCTTTTTTTCGAGGTGATTTCTTATTTATCTCACCACTCCGGCTTGACATTGGAAATGATGCCATCCTCTCTTGTGGCCTGGACAAGCGAACCTTCATCCACTTGAATGCAAAAATATGAAAGCGCCTCAGATTCATCCGCTTTCAGCGACCTGACGCATACTGGCGAAACCCGGACAGCACTTCCTTCTTTTACCGGAATTATTGTTCCATCCAACCAAAAAAAGCCTTTTCCCGCTGTGAACAAGTATATTTCCTCATTCCTTTTGTGGGAATGTGAGAAAGGGCTTGCTTTTCCGGCAGGAATACGGTTGGCTGAAATCTCAGCTCCAGTGAGTGACAGAGTTTCCCTCAGCACTACACGAGTTATGTTTTCCATCGGACCAATTTCTACTACATTGTAATTCTTTTGATTTTCCATATTGAATAATATTTTTGGTTAAACATAATTTTCTTTATAAGTTTTGATCCTATGGAATTTAATCATAGAATTTCAACCTTTGTCACGAAAACCTGACCAAAGTTATGCCTTTTGGACAATTATAGAACAGCTGATTTAATGATTGATGTAGATAAATATTGATCGATGCAGCAACTTACAATAATGTAAGTCATTGATAGTGGAATGAAAAAATGAATTATATGAAATCTTAATTGCCATGAAAAGATCAGAAATGAAAAATAGCAGATTAACTAAAAGATTAATAAATACCATACTTATTGCCTGTGTATTCATAAGTGGATTTCAGGCTATGGCCCAGGAGACTGACTCCATAGGTAAGGCCGGGCAAGTAAATAAATTGTTTGAGTGCACAACTAATAAACCGTTTCCTGGAGCATCAGTAATTGTAATTCATCATGGGAAAATACTTCTGAATAAAGGGTATGGCCTTGCGAACATAGCTCAAAACGAGCCAAATACACAATATACTGTTTTTCGTTTAGGATCGATCACAAAACAGTTTACAGCTATGGCTATTCTGCAGTTGTATGATAAACAGATGCTGCAGATAAATGATTATGTTGATAAGTATTTCCCCGGTACTTTGAATGGGAATAAGATAACAATAAAGAATCTATTGACTCATACATCGGGTATAACGGAATCATTAGATACGGAATTGGCATTGTCTTAACCCCCCAAATAGCTGGACATAATTTGATAAATAAATTAGGTCTGATTAAATTTGGGAACTATGACAAGAACACGACGAAATTTTACACCTGAAGAACGATTATCGATCATTCAGGAA
>Ga0224522_1000082_pt1 | contig 49899 bp, 37 predicted proteins | sample CFST25metaG_FD_182733 | JGI IMG/M metagenome (GOLD analysis project Ga0224522, IMG submission 182733) | Peat soil microbial communities from Stordalen Mire, Sweden - C.F.S.T25 | ecosystem: Environmental > Terrestrial > Soil > Wetlands > Peat | place: Sweden: Norrbotten County, Stordalen Mire...
ATATCTCATATCTCATATCTCATATCTCATATCTCATATCTCATATCTCATATCTCATATCTCATATCTCATATCTCATATCTCATATCTCATATCTCATATCTCATATCTCATATCTCATATCTCACCTCTCATATCTCATATCTCATATCTCATATCTCACCTCTCACCTCTCATATCTCATATCTCACCTCTCACCTCTCATATCTCATATCTCACCTCTCACCTCTCATATCTCACAACTCACCTTCCGCTCCTTGTCTCCTCCCCCCTGTAAAACAGCCTGGCATAAACCAACCCTCCAATCTCATGCATGGCCTTCTCCATTTTGCTGATATTTAATGCTGACGGGCCATAGTCCTTGAGATGCTTTTTCCCTTCTGATTTCATCATATAATTTGTTGGCGCAGGTATTGGTGATTGTCCTGCCTTTCTGAAAAGCAACATTGCACGGGGCATATGAATAGCATCTGTGACCAGCAGAAGAGTGTTATTGGTTCCAAATTCATTTGTGAAATCAAATGCTTCCATCCATGTGTTTTTAGATGAAGCAAGAATACTAATTTCTTTTTCCTCTACACCCATTTCCATTACAGTCCGAATTAAAATCTCTGCATAGCTATACTTTTGATCTTTTGACATACCAGAAAAGATCAGATGACTCCCGGGCAATAGCTTGTGCAGCCTGATTCCTTCTGATAATCTGCTTAGTGAATCGATTGTCAGTATCCCATTTGAAGACAGATTTTTATCTTCTGAATACCCGCCACCTAAAACTAAAATATAAATAGTTCCCCCTTTTGGAAGTTGTGATATTTCCAAAAACGGGTGAAAACGATCTTCAAGTGACTTCACCAGTATTGATGGCACAAACGGAAATGAGATCAATGTAAGCCAGAGAATCGAAAGGAAACCAAATATCAAGCCGGTTCTATTACATTTAAATAGAAAAAAGACAATCCCTGTCAGAAGAACAAGCCAGAATATTGTAAGGGGCATGCTGATAAAACTCATTTTAAAATTCATAAAACGGTTAGTTGATAACCTGGTGATAAATAATATGCTGTTTCTGGGAATTTTGAGGAATGCGTTTTCGTACTTTATTGCAAGAGCACTTTGCTAATGCAATGATAATATAAACTCTTTATTCCCTGCTGGTTCGCCTATGAAATAGTTTCTATTCATTGATGAAATTTTATCGTTGTAACTTCCGGGTAAGCAAACTTAATTTAAAACTTTTTCGCATACTGATAATTAACAACTGACACATTAAGGTAAATTATATTGAGAAAATTATATCTTAGTATAAAAAAATATTATATCGCTCGTTTAAATAAGTAATTTTGATAAAATTATCTATTAGTATAACAAAATAGCATATTTATCGTTTAAAAAGATATGATTAGTCAAATAATACACTATTTTCGTCAAAATAATTTGTCTGTGAAAAACGTCTTTATAATAATATTCCTCGTTTTTCATACAATAGCCTCAGCTACTGATTATTATATAAGTTCATCCGGAAATGATTCAAATAATGGTCTTTCATCTTCAGCACCGTGGAAGACGATAGCAAAAGTCAATGCTTCATCTTTCTTTCCAGGGGACAGAATCCTGTTTAATAAAGGTGATGTTTGGAGAGAAACATTAACAGTTCCTTCTTCTGGAGATACTAATGCTCCTATTATATTTTGTGCATATGGAATTGGTGCAAAACCTATCATTGATGGATCAAACATTGTATCAATATGGACGAAAGTTATTGGGTTACCTAATGTATATTATTCTACATTATCAGCGAGTACTGATCAAGTGTTCCGAGATGATTTGAGAGCAACAGAAGGGACATCAAAGGTCGCTCTTAACGATCACGAATGGTTTTGTTATGGAACAACATTGTATTACAGAGATGATTCAGGAACTCCGCAGGGAGCGGGATATGTCATTACGGCATCAATAAGAGATAATAATATAGAGATAGCAAAGAAATGGGTAGGGAAAGATAATATTACTGTTTCTGGAATAAAAGTAACAAAAGCCAATGGAGATGCTATTGAATGGCCCGGAGCAGCAATAAAAACCATAATAACAAACTGTGAAATTAACTATGCCTATCAAAATGGGTTGCGTTCTACAGCTGGTACCATAGTTTCAGACGTTTTGGTAACATTGAATGATATAAGTTGGAATGGAGCGTGTGGCGTTAATGTTATAACTCCGAGTCATGATTGGGAAATAAGTTATAATAATGTATTTAGAAATTGTCAATATGCAGATGATATTGGAAACCATAATTACAATGCAGGTATTCATACCTGGTGTGAAGATGGAACGGTTTTAAGGATTCGTGTAATACACAATAATGTATATTCTAATGGAAAGTTATTTGGTGATACATTTATTACAGGGGTGAGAGGAATAGGTATTCACATGGACAGTCCGACAGCAACTAGTCATGCAGATGGTAATTTTATTGCTTATAATAAGGTGTACGATAATCATAATAAAGGTATTAGTCTTGAACGTACTACTTATCAGACTGTTGCATATAACGTAGTTTATAATAATATTGGCGCATATGGGATTGTATTTACACAATGGTCGACAGATAATCCATCTGCTCATAATCGTGTTTACAATAATGTTTCTTATGGGAATTTAGTAGGTATTGTTATCTTAGGGGCATCCCAACAAACAGCCAATGTATGTATAGATAATGAGGTTAAAAATAATATTAGTGTTGGGAATACTATTCAACAGTTTGATGCTTTGTACGGGGGAGAAAATGATGGAACTATGGGTAGTGGAAACGTATATATTAATAATTGTTTTGGGGTATTTAGCGCTGGTACTGCATACTGGGGTTTTGGACATCAAACAAACAGTTATGATGATTTAGAAGCTCATTATGGAAGTTCTATGTATAATACAGAAGCAGATCCTATGTTTGTGGATGCCACAAATGGTGACTTTCATTTGAAGGCAGGATCGCCGTGCATTAATGCAGGAGTTTATGTAGGATTAACAACAGATTATGACGGAAAAGCAGTAATTGGTCTTCCAGATATCGGAGCATTCGAAATACAACCTGTAATAAGTTCTACAATACCTGTGTACACAAGTTCTGTTATTGAAAATGCAACCCCTATAAGACTTGAAATGACTTATAATGCCAGCCTTGCTAACATTGTGCCTGCTTCTTCAGCCTTTACAGTTCAGGTGAATTCAGTTTCCCGAAGTATTAATTCCGTCGTTATTTCCGGGACTAAAGTGCTGTTAACTCTTGCAAGTCCCATTGTTTATGGTAATGTTGTGACTGTAACTTATACTAAACCCGCCAGTAATGAGCTACAGACAGCTTCAGGGGCAATTGCAGTAAATATTAGCAATCAGTCTGTAACTAATAATTGTATAAATAATGCCCCAACCGCATTAATAACTTCCCCAATTACTAATAGTTCATTTCCAGCTTTAGCAAATATTACGATTACTGTCAATGTCTTAGATGCTGACGGTTCTGTTATTTTAGTGGAGTTCTACAATGGCAGTACTCTAATCGGTTCAAAGGCTTCTTCTCCCTATTCATTTACATGGAATAATGTGGCAGCAGGCATTTATTCTTTAACTGCTGTTGCTACAGACAACCTGAATGCAAAAACCGTATCATCAGCAATCTCAATTTCTGTTACTAATGGATCCTCTAATGTTAATCAGCTTCCGGTTATCAATATCTATAATCCTCTCAAAGGTACCAAGTATTTTACGAATTCTACAATTACTATTGATGCTATTGCTTCTGATCCGGACGGTTCAATAAGTAAGGTTGAATTCTATAATGGTCTGGTAAAACTTGTCGAGTTGACTTCAGCTCCATATACATACACTTGGAAGGATGTCAAAGCAGGAACCTATTCGATAACGGCAATTGCAACTGACAACTTAAATGGCACAACTGTTTCAACACCTGTTGAATTTGTTGTAGGAACTAATATTAAGTATGATGCAAATTCTGAAATTATAAATCTTTATCCAAATCCCAATGATGGTCATTTTTCGATTGAATTTATCAATCCACTACAAAATGAAAAAAGTGAAATATTAATTACCGATTTAGCGGGTAAACAGGTTTATGCTGGCCCTGTATTAAAAGAAGAGACTTTAAAACAATTTGATTTATCAAACATTAAGTCTGGTATTTATGTGATGATGATTATCTGTAAAGAATTATTAGTTACGAAAAAATTTATTATAAACTGACCGATAGTGAATTACCAGATTTTCTCAAAACTTTTCTTGTCTATTTCTTTATTTATGTCAATGAAATAGGTTTTGTATTTCTTAGACAGCATCAACGGGTCTTTACTAAATAGTTTGGAAAAAAGTGATATTGGGAACAGAAATAGAAAAAACACAATGCTTAGTAAAATATTTGGAATTATGTATCCCATGAATTGTGATAGTTTCATCCACCCCCATTCAATTTTCTTACTTAAAAATGAAGATATTATTCCAACAACTCCAACTATGAGCGATACAATGACAGCCCATTGCCAGGAAAATACTAAGTATAGGATTAAGAATCCTGTTGAAATAATCAAAATTGTCGATTTTGATGTATCTGTTTTCATGCTTTTTCCCTCCATGTTTAAAATAGAGTATAAATAAAAGGCGCAAGTGCACTGACTCCGCCAAATACAATTAGCAACCCTAATAATAGCAATATTATGATGATAGGTGCTAACCAGAATTTTTTACGCTCTTTCATGAAGAGCCAAAGGTCTTTTAGAAATTCCATTTCCCCCCTCCTTTTTTATTGATTAAATATTTAAACTATATATTATCACAAATTCATGGCTATCTATAGCAGTAACGAAATTATTTAGACGCCATGTAACCACTTCTACTAAAATCGTATATTTCATTATTCATAATAGGAAAGAATAAAATTTGCAATTTTATTTCCTAACAAATTATGAGCTTCAGACGAGATATGATGTTCGCCATGCGGAACATAAGTTTTAGATAATTTCATATATTCTTGAAGCATATCTTGAGAATAAAACAAAGTATCACTGTTATTAATGAAATGATTAACTAGTTTTTCGGGGATCGATGATTTCATATTTTCTTGTGGTAAATCTAATATTATTAATGGAATGTTCCTTTTTGAAGTAAATTTATACATTCTTTCAATAATTTTTTCTGTCAAATTATATTCATATTGAGAATATGCTTGCTTAGTTGAAATTGAAAATTCTGTTTGATTAACTTTAGTTTTTGAAACATCTTTGGTTTTATAAAAATTCCAAATTCGATTAAACATAAATGCATACAAATATGAATTTTCACCAAGAAAATGAACTATTTTGTATTTATATATAAAATTTTGTATATTAACACCAGGTAAATGTTTATAATTCAATACTTTTAGAGAATCATTTTGCACACTAAAAATATTTGATCTGATATTATCTTCAATATCATTTGCAAAGAACCCAAGGACTACAAAATCAGGTTGATATTTATAACCTTCGTTCTCAAGAAAAACTAATTCTTCGGCATTACCAAAACCTGCAACACCTGCATTTATTGCTGTAGCATTTAAACCTTTTTGTCTCAATAAATATTCTGTAACCCATGAGAATGTTTCATGTTGATTTACCTCATAGCCCTCTGTATGTGAATCTCCTAAACATAATATGCGAATTTCGTTATCTTTTTTCACATACTCTATATCTTTATCATTCCTAAATCCACGGTTATTGGTTTTAAAATTAAAAACTCCATCAATACTTGTATGTTTATACTCCATATTTGATCGAACGACACGAATAGAAAAATCGCCATATTCAGCGTTGGTTGTATATCGGGGAAAGAGGCACATTTTCCCCTTATATAAAAAGCGTACAATACATTCGCCAATTATCAATGCTATAATAATTGATGTTAACAAAAATGTTAAATTAACTAACCATTTTACAAGAGTTCTTTTCATAATAATCATTTTTTAATCCAGTTTAAATTTCTCCATCCATTTTTCCCTGATTTCCCAGTAAGGTTGGTCGGTTTTCTTTAAGATAAAGTCATTGACCACCAAATAGTCCATTTCAGTACGCATAAAGCATTTATAAGCATCTTCTGGTGTACATACTATAGGTTCACCTCTAACATTAAAACTGGTATTTACAACAATGCCATAACCAGTTTTTTCTTTAAATGTATTGATAAGTTGCCAATATCTGGGATTAGTTTCTTTGTGAACCGTTTGAATTCGTGCAGAAAAATCCAAATGAGTGATAGACTGAACATCACTTCTTTCATAATAAAGTTTCTCCCATAAATCTAAATCCTGATAATTTTCGGGTAGTTTTTTTCTTCTTTCCTCATTAACGTCCGCAATTAGCAACATGTAAGGCGAAGCAACAGGTAAATCAAAAAACTCTTTTGAACTTTCAATTAATACAGAAGGTGCAAATGGTCTGAAACCTTCTCTATATTTTATTTTCAGGTTCAATTTTTTCTGCATTTCAACATTTCTTGCATCACCCAATATGCTGCGATTACCTAATGCTCTGGGGCCATATTCCATTCTGCCCTGAAACCATCCTACAACATTACCGTCATTAAGTAAATCTGCAACTTCAGAACATAAATCAGTGAAGTTTTCAATTTTATGATACGCTGCTTTATGCTTTTTAAAAGAAAGAATAGCTTCTTTATCTGAAAAATCAGGTCCAAGATAGGCTCCCTGCATTGAATCGATATCACTGGTAACTGTGCGCTCCTGGTCGTAATACATATAGTGAGCCATTTGAGCTGCCCCTAACGCACCACCCGCATCACCTGCTGCCGGTTGGATGAAAATTTCTTTAAAAATATTTTCTTTTAACAGTTTCCCGTTTGCTACACAATTCAGTGCAACACCTCCTGCCATACATAAGTAATCGGCACCGGTAATGTTTTTGGCTTCTTTAGCCATTTTCAAAACTATTTCTTCTGTTACATTTTGAATCGCGAACGCCAGATTGCAGTGTTTTTGTTCAATTTTGCCATCAGGCTTTACAACAGGAAAACCAAAAAGTTTTTCCCATTTTTTATCTTTAACCATTTTAAGTCCGGTTGCATAATTGAAATAATCCTGATTTAACCATATAGAACCATCATCTTTAATCGAAACAATATGTTTTTTGATTAAACTAATGAATTCATTGGTTTGCTTAGCTCCGGGATTTCCGTAGGGAGCTAACCCCATTAATTTATATTCGCCTGAATTTACTCTAAAACCAAGATAATAAGTAAACGCTGAGTAAAGAAGCCCAACCGAATGCGGAAATCTCATTTCCTTCATCATGGTTATTTTATTGCCTTTCCCGTGACAAATGGAAGCAGTTGCCCATTCACCAACACCATCAATTGTTAATATGGCAGCTTCCAGATAAGGTGAGGGATAAAAAGCGCTTGCAGCATGTGATAAATGGTGTTCAGGAAATAAAAGTTTCAATTTCTTTTTATCGTACTTTTCAATTTGGTCCAGACCATCATAAAGTAATTTTTTTAAAAACATCTTTTCCTTAATCCATACAGGTATCGCAGTAAGAAATGATGCCAACCCTTTTGGCGCAAAAGCGTAATAAGTTTCTAATAACCTTTCAAACTTCAATAAGGGTTTATCATAAAAAACAACGGAATCCATCTCATCAATGCTGCACCCGGAATATTCCAGGCAATATTTAATAGCATTAACCGGAAAGTCCGGAGTATGTTTTTTACGTGTAAATCTTTCTTCCTGCGCAGCGGCGACTATGTTACCGTCAATTAATAATGCTGCTGCAGAATCGTGATAAAAAGCTGAAATTCCTAAAATTTTCATTATGATTTATTATTATTATTATGACAATTTGTCTATATGTCTACTAAAAATGAACGTTAAATACCAAAATTATTGTAGAAATGCACCTTCAGGTACTTTTAAAAAGATTTAAAAAGCCTGAAAAGAAGTCCAAAAGAGTTATAATATAATTCACCGACATCAAATGCACTAGTAAATCCAAAATTCAGTCCTTTTTTTAATTCTTTGTTTGCTTCAAAATATGCCTAAAATTGTTTCGTTTCGCTGAAAATACCATACATGGTAAGAGTTCTGTCCTTCCTCAGATTATGTCCGACCTCACTAGTTCCAATAGTGCCATAATTCATTGAATAAGATGTTCTTAAAATGAAATACCCATTTTCGTATAGATCCTTTATAACCAAAATGAAATGCAATTACCCGATTATTAATGAAGTAGTCTCCCGGATCTGATGGTAACCCTTCCCGAGTTGAAATTCTGGAGCCTATAAATGAAGTCCCAAGCCAACCAGAATGAGACAATACCAGAAGACGTAAATCCACATAAGACTCCAACATTAAAAAAAAGACTATCTTGTTGAGTGTTACTCATAGCAAAATAAATTAGGATAAGGACAACAATTAATTGTACTTTTTTCATCAACTTCAATTTGTTTTTGTGTTGAGATTTTGTTAATTTAAAGATTAGGTTTCGGAGCACATTTATAACAGTGATTTTAAGCAACTAAAAAATTACCAGTACATATAATTACGACTAAGTGCTGATTACGTTCTTAACCATTTAAACTTTTCGTATTTTATTCTTTTCTTTAAATACCAACCACAAGAAATTAAAATTTCCTATTAAGTATCGACGCCACAATCTTGAAGGCTCCTGAGCAAATCGGTAAAACCACTCCATTCCGATCTTTTGGATCCACTGTGGGGCACGCTTCTTTAAACCAGAAAGTATATCAAAAAGTCCTCCTACACCAAAAATAAATTTTGCAGTGAGATAATGTCTGTATTGTTCAACAAATAATTCCTTGCAAGGCGAAGGTAGACCTAAGAACAAGATATCAGGATTGGCACTATTTATAATCTTAATTATTGCCAATTCTTCATCTTTATTATAATAACCGTTGTGATAACCAGCAATTAAAAGGTTTGGGTAATTTTCCTGCAAGTTCTTCTTACATAACAATAAATTTTTTTCCTTCGTGCCAAAAAGGAAAACGCTAAAATGATTTTTCTCTGCCATTGCCAAGACATCATCTGCCAAATCAGGACATGCAACTCTTTCAGGTACGTTATAACCCATAAAACGTAGAGTCCATACAACAGACATACCATCGATATTAATTAAATTCGCGTTCTTGTAAGCTTGTTTTAATTCTTCATTTTTGACAAGTTCATTAATGGAAGCTGCGTTTAATCCATGTTGAATTATTTGATTCCCATTTTTTAAATTTGACTCAATAATATCCAAAAAATCAGATTTAAATAACGGACGAATTCTTATGTCAAAAAATAAAATATCTTTCATAAGATGAGCAAATTAATATATGGAAAAAAGAAAAATGAGTGAGTCATTAATAGATTTTTAACTAAAAATTAATAGAATTACCAAAAAAAACAAATGCTGAAACAATAAATCGTTATACGCTGAGATATTAAGAACTATTTTAAATGAAGGAGTTGACTAGGTTTCCACTATTTCTAAGGCATAGTTGGAATACCTGAGAAATCTTTCTTTATGACATATTAAATTAGCTTCTTATTCATTCCAACTAATTTTTCCACAATGCGTTCAGCTGTATGGCCATCCCATAAGTCAGGTCTGGAAGGAAGACGGTTAAGTGTAAGTGTGTGAAAATATTCTTTTCGAATCCGGTCTATATTATTTCCCACCAATACACTTGCACCACCATTTTCGCGTAAAGTAACAGGTCGTTCAGTATTCCAGCGCAACGTAAGACAAGGAGTGCCCAAAACACAGCATTCTTCCTGAAGACCACCCGAATCGGTCAACATTATTTTAGCTCCCAAATTAAGACGTACCATCTCATGATAACCAACAGGCTCAAGTAAAATAAGCGAAGGGCTATTAATTACGCTTTTCCAAAATCCAAGACTAATTAATTGTTTCCTGGCACGGGGGTGAATTGGCCATATGAGCAAATGGTCATTTGTAACTTCGTTTAAGAGAAATTTTATCAATGGGACAAAGACTTCTTCTGGATCCACATTTGAAGGACGATGAAGAGTCATTAGAAGGTAGCCAAAATCAATAGGGGATCTGTTTGGATAAGGACATCCATTGATAAGATTTTCTTTAATAATAGTATCAAGTTGGAGATGTGCTGACTTTTCCCTGTTAGCTTCAAGAGTATAGATCATAATGTTGCCCACGAAATGAATTTTTTCCTCAGGTATTCCTTCTTTTCTCAGGTTCTTCGAAGAAAGAGTATCAGGAGTAAGTAAAAGATCTGAAAGTCTGTCAGTGACAAGACGGTTTATCTCCTCTGGCATTGTCATATCACCTGAACGCAAACCTGCTTCAATATGACACAATTTTATATTTAGTTTTTTGGTGACCACTGAACATGAAAGAGTCGCATTTACATCGCCAACGACGACAACCCAATCCGGTTTTTGTTCAAGCAGTACTTTTTCAAATGCTATCATAGTATATCCTATTTGCTCGGCATGACTCCCCGATCCTATTTCAAGATTGATATCAGGATCCGGGATTCCAAGGGCCTTAAAAAAAGCTTCCGACATCCGGACATCATAATGCTGACCTGTGTGTACCAAAATATGTTGTATCTTTTCTTCATTTTCATAATTATATTTTTCAATTGCCCGGACGAACGGTGCAATCTTCATGAAATTCGGGCGAGCTCCTACAACTGATAATATCTTCACTGTATGATTAATGTTTTTTAAATTAATGGTAATTTATTTTCAGAGAAGTTTAACTTATATAGTCGAATGTGTTCATGCAGATCCGCATCATTTGCAAACCTATTTCCAATTTTCTTTGCAGGAACACCTCCATAAATCGAATAAGGTTCAACATCTTTAGTAACTACTGATCCTGATGCAATTATACTTCCCTTCCCAATTCTGACACCACTAATTATTATGGCTCCGTATCCTACCCAAACATCATCTTCAATCACCACTTTCAGATGCAGACCTTTCCAGAAATAATCTGGCTGTCGGATTCGAGAAGCAAGACGAGTAGGTATTCCAATTTGCTGATAATTATGATCATATTTTCCAATGAGAGCCACTCTATTGGCCAATATTACATTATGGCCGATTATAGCATCGCATTCAATCTGAGAGAATTTTCCAATATAAAAGTTATCTCCGACGACTAATTGGCTTTTAGCCCATAAAATTACATATCTACCTGAATGAAAATTTCTTCCAATTTGATATTTTCTCCAAATTGTTTTTACTAGGAGAATGCATCTAAGTTTTTTTAATAAATCGAACATGATTGTATTATATGATAATTAGCATTCAATTTTTCTTAAATAACATTAGTATGATGGATAAATCTATTCATCATGCTTTCTAAACTATAGTTAGCATATAAAAAAGACTCAGATTTACGCCCCATTTCACGCCACTGATCTCGCGTTTTTGAAATAATATAATTGTAAGCATCATCCAGGTCTTTATATATATAACCGGTTTCATCAGCAATAATCAGATCCTTTTCAGCGCCATCAGCCATACTACAAATAACTGGCACGCTAAAAGCCATAGATTGATTCATAGAAAGTCCTCCTAATCCAGGCAGAATAGAAAAAGAAGCTAATTTATAGTAAGGCATCAATTGCTCTAGTCTTTTATAACCGACGAAAATATGTTTGGTCCCTTCAAATGATTTTTCCAATTCAATTTTATACTCATGGGTTCCATCTCCAACAATAATCAAAAAATATTTTTCTCCAAGCATTTTCAAAAGTTCAGCCATGGATTCAATTTTTTTACTTTTTAGCAAGGTACCTACATAGATAAAAAAGATGTATTCTCCTTCTGACTGTTCGCTGAGTTCATTTGGAACTTCAGAAACATAATCAGATTTTAGACTTCTTATTTTCCTTGTGTCAATAGTATTATTCAGAATTACTAGTTTACTCTCTTCAATCCCTAGTTTTTTGAAGTAAGCTTTACTTCTTGAATTGTACCCATATATTAAAAATGAGTGTATCAAAATAAATTTATAAAATTTCATATAGACTCTTCTTTGTAATGTAGAAATAAAATCAGCATAATCTTTACCTAAATCCCATATAATATACTTACGGTTAAAAATCATACAATACAAGAGAACTTGAAAATTATTTATTGTATTTTGCCCTCCTTCAGTAACAATTATTAGCGGATTAATACGAATTAAACTGAAGAATAGAAACGGGAAAATCACGTAATTCTCTCCTATAAAAAAGTAGAATATTTTTTCTAAGAATGATTTACTTTTGGCCTCATCATGCACTTTTACCCTGCCTCTTGAGAAAGTTGCATTGATAAGTTTGAAATCAAAGTTTATTTCAGATAAATAGTTGAAAAATCCTTCACGGAAATTATAATAGAAACGCTGTATGATCAAAACTTTTCTCCCCATAATTGCTGATTTAATTATAATCCAATATTAATTAACACATCCACAGACTTGACGAATACCTAAAAATAATAATTAAATAGCTAAAAAATTATCTAAGTTGATAGAATTCAGCGTATTATAATTATCAGTTATAAATGATAAATTAATCAGGGCTTGTTTTGACAAAGTCTTTGGATGTGAGATAATTACGAGAAGAACTGGCTTTTTAAAATGGTATTTTATTAGAAACTTAAAAAAGCCACTGCTTGTGTTATCAATTGTCAGGAAGGCTTTTGAGAAGCGTAATCTTCGAGATAATGATCTTAAGAAATAATACGACTTCTCTTGTATCCCATAGCCATCTCCGAAAATTCTATCCTTTTTAAGTCTTAATTGCAGTTTATTCGTTAACCTGTAAATAGGATTATTTTGATATGTGCTTAAAGGTATTTCAACAAACAGCCCTTTATGATCAGGTATTTTTACATCATTCTGAAAAGGATAAAACGGAAGGTTTGGGGCATCAGAGAAGTCAAAATCATATTCATTACCTCCGGTTATAAGCATCCCAGGAGCCACTGAAAAGTCATATTTTATTTCAAATGCTTCAAAGGCACTTTTAATCGGAGCAAATGGATCTATGCAAAAACCACCGGCTCTGAAACACCGCACTTTTTGTAAAGTAATGCTTTCCAGGAGTTCAATAGATTTCCTGAATAAATCAAGGATATCCTCCTGGTTTAATGAATGTAATCTATAGTTATCAAATGATTTAAATCCAATTTTGTTTCCTGTTCTATAAGCTTTTATCCACTGTGGATGCAGATGCAATTCCACAGACGATCCTGTCTTAGTAATGTCTTTAAGTTGTTCTGATACAAGCTGCAAATCAGCAGGAAAATTCTCCTTTAGAAAAAGAAGCCAGGTTGCATCAACAAAAAAAATTGCTTGTGCATTATTTTTTTTGAGAATTTCTAGAATTAATTGCGTTGGCTTAATCACACAATTCTCAATAGTTCCGGTTTGCCGGCCTAAGAAAACTTCATAATCAAATGTAATAATTGCCTTTTTTTTCATAAATGTTTTGATGGCGATAAAATGAGTTGTTACACAATGTGTGATTTTCCTCTAAAATACTCCATTGCGTTAAATGCTTCTTATAAAATATTCTTCATTGAAAAAAATTCAATTTATAAAAAAATAGCCTTTTAATAGAGTGAAAAATTATTTATTTTATTATTTAGTTCAGGTAATACTTTATCAAAATCATCTTCAAATTCTTTTTTATAAATGAAATTAACGATGCATTCTTTTTGAGATACAATATCATTAATATCTTTTATTATCAGAACATTTTTATTGGTTGCCAATCCTAATTCATTAATACTTGTTATATTATCGGAAATAATTAATTTATTATAGTGAGAAAATGCCTCAATTGGAGCTATGCCAAAAGTTTCCCTATAAGAAAGTTGCAAATAAATATCAGATTTTTTCATGTAATTAAACAGATATGGTTTTTGAACTTCTGGTAATATTAAAATTTTGTTTAGGAGGTTAAAATCAGTAGCTAATTGAATAATATTATTATAGAAAATCCCTTTCCCAATAATTGTCCAAAACCATTCGATTTTAGCTTCTTCTAAAATTTTTAAAATAGCAAATGATTCTTCAAATCCTTTAATTTTTAGAAGATCAGCGACAGTTAATATTTGTAAACAACTAGATTTGGTTTTGAAAATTTTTTTCGTATTAATGATAAACTTAGGGTAATCTATTTCAATAATTGGGGGAGGATTTTTTACCTGATTTTTATAATCGGAAAATATTTTCTGAAAGGACTGCTTACTAGATTCACTATTAGCTAAAATTTTATCGTATTTATTTATACATCTTGCCGCAAAATATCTAACAAGTTTTGGATAAAATAACCAGTTGCTATGTTCCTTTAAAACAATTTTTGCGCCTGGAAATTGTTTCCGTATCCAATGTATACTTAATCCGGTATGAAGCATGGTATGAACGATTATAAGATCAATTGGCTGGTTATTGAATTTCGACTTTTTGAATAAAAATAAATCTTCTTTAAAAACAAAAGGCTTTATTAAGGAGAAATAAGGAATAAATTCGATATTTAGATTTTTTGCTACAAGACTTTTTATTTCTTTAATTTGATTTAGAATCAAATTCACTTTTTTTTTCAAATCAAATAGGAATCTACGTTCATAGGTTATTCTATATAGAATGATCATTTTTACATCATATCCATTATCAGTAAAATATTTGAAATCATCATACCCGAAAATTCCTGATCGTTTAAAAGAAGGTGTTGGTATTGAATCGGTAATAATTATTAGCATTAGGTGATTAAGATTGGTTTCTAAATTACATTATTTTAGCTGGATTGCCATAAACTATAGCAAAGTCAGAAACATCCGTGGTTAATATTGAACCAGCTCCTATTATTGAACCTTTACCTATTCTTTTTACATTTAGTAAAATAATAACTCTTGTACTTCATTAAAAATAAAAGTAACATAGGCACCCCTTTTTCTATTTAATCTGGTCTGCTCTTCAAAAAATCTCTTCTGGTATATTGAAATTCCATTGGATAGAATAAAGGGAACACCCCTATTTAAAGGTTTGAATTGTTTCCCATTTTAGTAATTCAAAAAAGATTTCACTTTAAACTTAAATAATTTAAAATAATATTGCTTGACAGTAATAAGACCATAGTTCTTCCTTATTAAAATAGATTCCATACCTGCCTTTGGTGTAGAGGAAGCTCCACCAAGTCTGAAATTCGCTATTATGTTGTCGAGATGATAAAACTTAACATTATTAATTGAATATCTTATAAATAGTTCTAAATCTGAAGAGATTTTGTAGTTCAAATCAAAAAGTCCGTAGTCTCTGTATATGTCAGCACTAACGAATGTTGATGGATGCTGTATCATTTTTTGAGCAAGAAATTCTTGATTTACTCTTTCTAAATAAAATTCCTTTTCATTTAATATATTCCGCATTATACCATAATAAACACCTGATCCATTTTCTATAAATGCTTCTGACATTTTCTCAAAGGCATTTGCTTCATACCAGTCATCGCTATTGATAATTCCAATTAATTTACCTTTTGCCAACTTAATTCCCTTATTCATTGCATCGTAAATACCATCATCTTTTTCCGAAATAAGTTTTATAAAAGGATACTTCTCCATATATTTTCTAACTATAGTCAATGTTGAATCAGAAGACAATCCATCTACTATTATGTATTCATCGGGTAATACCGATTGATTACACACACTATCCAGTGTCTGTCTGATTGTTTTTTCACCATTATAAACTACTGTAATAATTGAAATCATTTTATTTACATATTAATCATATCATAATTTCTATTTGTCTTTACATATCAATAAAGTCAGGCTGATTATAGGAAGGAACAATAATAGAAATTTTCATTTTATACATTTTAAATACATTCGATAAATTAAAAGATCATAAATAAGAAATAAGCCGAAGCTTTGGAGGTAACTATTTGAAGAACTATTCATAAAGCTTAAAAAGATTGAGATTATAAAAAGAAAATGAGCTTTAGAATAATTATCAATTTTTAATCGTTGTAATTTAATATTTATTAATCCCCATTTCATTATGATAATGAGAAATATGGCCAATCCTATAAAACCGGATATCCCTAACAAGTTTGTAAATCCATTATCAGGAGAACCTGCAGACATATCATTAAAATGGAATCCAAATAAATTTGTATTTATAAATCCAAACCCAAACAAAGGATTAAACTGAATAACGTTACTAAAAATATTCAAAAACTCTTTAGTTCTGTATTCGAAATTCCCAGTGCTTCCAATTCCTACATCACTAATTTCACTAAATCTTAATATTAATGTTGAAAAGCTTCCCGTTTCGAAATAATGAATGGATTTTAAAACAAAAAAACCTATTCCAAAGAAAAAAAGTATATAAAATATATTGGCTCTCCGGTTATCTGATATTATATAAGCTAATATAAAAATAATACCGGCACTAAGAATTAGACCTCTGGTCAGAGATGAAACCATGCAAATCAGATATAAGAAAACAAGGAGGAGGTTTATAATGGGATTACCTTTTCTATTCAAAAAATCAATTAAAGAAATACAATAAAAATATATTAAGAAATAAGGAAAAGCAGCAAAATTACGATTTACTATGCTATTATCAGCATCAATTATATCAAATGCTTCGTTTGCATAAAAATTAATGTTGAAGTAGTTATAGATTATATACATTATAGAGAATACAACTGTATATATTTTAAGGAAAGTAACTACCTTTTTAAATTTACTAACCGGATCTGTAACCAATAAAAGATAAAAGACTATGATTGAAATTCCGTACAAATAATATCTTCCAATTTTTATGGGCCATTCAAATGAACCCTGCAAAACAATCGAGTACAAAAAAAGAAACAGATAATAAAATATATTACAATATATTAATAAAAGCAAGCTATTATTGGTATTAAATATAGGATCAACCTTTTCTCTTCTATAAAAAATAATATATGTTATAGTGAGAATGGCTAATATCAATCCATAGTCGTGAAATTTAACAACACCTTTTTGAGCAAAATCTTCCCCTGTAAGTAATCCATTGATATTCGTATAAAATAAAAATATCATTGGAATTATATAAACAATATCTTTTCTTATAAGATAAATGAATAATAAAATAAATGCTAAAAAAATTATGATTTTTTCCATTACAGCAGATGAAGACCAAACATTCTATATAATTTATTATAAACTATAAAACCTAAGCAATCATTTACTTCAATTAAGACATTTCCTAATAAATTTGGCAGGATTACCAGCCCATATTTCATCAGAAGGTATATTTTTTGACACCACACTGCCAGCACCAATAATAGCACGGTCTCCTATATTAACGCCTTTCAAAATAATTGAATTAGCACCAATAAATACATCATCTCCAATAGAAATTGGCACTGATTGTATTTTTAATTTATCATTTACTCGTCTGTCCTTAAATCCTAAAGGATGAAAATCAGTATCCCAAATGCAGACATTTCCACCAATGTTAACATATTGGCCGATTTTGATTTTATTGGAGCAATAAATTGAAATCCCTGAAAAACCTGAATTATCTCCGATCATCAAACTTCCCTCTTTCTGAACACAAATCGTGCATTGTTTAAAAAGGCCCATATAATTTGATGTTATTGAGTTATTGAACGTTACATTTTTCCCGATAATAAATTTTCCACTATTACTTATTATAATTTTGCCGTTAATTATTGGGATCTCAGCGTATTCTACATTGTTATACTTTAATAAGAAAAGATGAAAACATTTTAAGCATTCTCTTATTAAAAATCGGATGGGCTTAATAAAAAATATTTTAAGGAATGACTTCATTTTGAATTGATTGGGTTGTAACACAAATGCAACATCTTATATGTTCCAAATACCTGTGGCTGAATTATTAATTACTTTTCTAGATTGAATGTGTAATATAATACCCATAAAAAACATTACGAGTAAGTTTGATAGTGGAATTCCAATAATTCCCATAACCTTTCCTAACAATATAGCTAAAGGAATATTTATAATAATACTTATAATGTATAGGTACAATTGTAATCTTATTTTACTTATTCCATTTAGAAAAAAGCAATTGAGTGTTAACCAACAAATTGCTATTACATACAAAGATATTACGAAAGAAAGAGAAAATGGAACCTGTACTTTATTATTCAACCACAGTTTGTAAGCAAAAGGCGAAACAGCTAATAATAGAATAGCTAATAAACTCAAAAACAGCAAATACTTTTGCATTTTCATAAATGTGTCTTTTATCCAACCAAAATCTTTTTTTGCATAAGCCTCGGTAAATGCACTCCAGAAAGGAGTCATTATAATCGTAAATACCACTATTAGAATACTAAAAAGTTTGTACGCAACATTAAATGTAGTTACTTCTTTAGGTCCAAAAAGTTGGGTGATTATAATATTACTTGTTTGAAAAAGTAGAAGCGCTCCTATCTGTATGATAAAAAAAATACTCCCAAGGCTTAATAAGCTCTTGGTATACTTAAACTTTACGTATTTAATTGAAGGGGCAAATCTTTTGTAGTCATGGCTATAAAACCAAAAACTGAAAGCTGTAAGTACTAATACCGGAGTAAAACTTAATGTGGTTCCCAAATAAATTAAACTTCCAGAAGTTGTTTTCGTAAGAATAAATATTATTATTAATGAGAATAAACTTCCTAAAAAATCAAAAAATGAAGCTTTTGCCGGCTCCTGATTGGCAGTCAAAACTGTGTTTAATAATTGAAAGACAAACCTCAAACAAAAGAAAACAAAAACAATCACAGCTAATATGCTTAGTTCATCAGCCATCTCCTGACTAGTGTTTAAGATTTTAGCCCAGTTTATGAAGTGATTAATGCAAAGGAAGAGAATTAGCAATATACCAACAATTATGCAAATTACAGCATATGTGGTACTTACATAAATCCTTGCCGATTCCTCCTGCCCTTTTGCTATCGCTTCGGCAAGTTTGTTGCGTAACCCATTCCCCAAACCAATATCAAAAAAACCAAACCAACTGATTATCGAACTCAAGGTAAGCCATATGCCATAACGGGATGGATTTACATAATCGATTGTTAATGGCACTAAAACTAAATTCATCGCAAAACTTAAACCTTTGATCATAAACGAAGCCAGAATGTTTTTCTTGGCTTTAACACTTCGTTCGTGACCTTTGTTAATTAAACCTAGAATTACACTATACTTTGACTTAAGACAATTCATGTATTCTGTTTTTTAATATACCGGGGGTCTTTAAAATATTCCGGTTAAGGAATATATGAATAATTGTCAAATGGTTATCATGTGTGAAAGTCTTAGTAACTATTTTATTAGAAGAAAATCACTTACCAGAATTATCTACTTCTTAATCTTTTCAATACACCTTATTCTAAGATAATAATTTTTACTTTTTCCAAAATATAAGGTGTCCAATGTAGTTTTGTAATTTCTAACCAGGTAGTCATCAACCATTTTCCTGTTCATATCCAGAGAGCCTAAATAGACAGCTTTATCATCAGAAATTAAAATATATGAATTTGAAGTTGAATTAATACATTCTATTGATTTTCTCATCTCAGTTGTATCTTTAAAATTAATCAGATAATTTTTATCAAAAGTTACCGCATTTGGCAGTGGGTAAATTAGATTTTTTCCTTTATAGTAATAATCAAACGGGAGGGATAATCCGTTCCGATAAAATAAAATTGGTTCATTATTGTTTTCAATCTCCGTAACATATTTTGCAATTGATTTAAAATCATAAAATTTTACTCGATTTCTATAGATAAATAATAGCAAAAAAAATAAATACAAAGAAAATGAAGTATAGATTAGCCGTCTGTATGAAGGTGAATAAACTTTAAAAACGGTCATTAATAAGATTAACAAGGGAAAAGCTACTGCCATATATAAATCGGCATACTGGATCCTAAACAATGAGAATCCAATAGCATAAAGGAGTACAAAAAACAATACAGTAATCAATATAAAATTTAACTTTCCAAATGAAGAGTTTTTAGACAGATTTACGCTATATAACTTATGATAAGCAATTAGAGCACAAAAACTAGTAAATAATATGATTATATATTTCCAAAAACTTGTAACATTGTTTAATCCGAGTAGCAAATTGCAGGGGGTTTGCAATATCAAATAAATTGTGCTCTTCCAGGTATATAAGGTGGTTTGTTGAATTGAAATATCATGGGAGATAAACAGGAAGTTTGGCAGGAAGAGAATAATAACAGGAATGAAGTAAATACATAGAATAAAAAATGACTTCCATCCCCGAAACACCAAAAATGAGAATAAAAGTGATATGATCAGAAAAATGAATAAGTATTGAGTATACAAACCAATAATAGCAGTAATTATAAAAGAGTACAAGTACTTCTTCTTATTACTAATAAGAAATTGCAGAAAAAAATATATTGAAATAGTTGAAAGAAAAATAATCATTGCGTATGAACGCATTTCAATTGCGGCCCATACAGTAAAAGGATTCAACAAGAAAATAATCAACAACCATTTCGATGACTCTTTTCCGGAAATTAAATTTACAAGTCTGTGAAAAAAATATGCGCTTAAACCAATAAAAAAAACAGATAATAACCTGGCAAAAAACACTCCGCCATTAATTTGTCGCCAACATTTAAGCAGAATAAAATATAAAGGAGGTTGAGCTTCAAATTGATAAGATTGGGATATTACTCCAGATAAACTATGAGATGTTGTGTTCAAAGTGTAACATTCATCCTCCCAAATTGTTGTTTCATTACATAAGTAAATTAATATTACGAAATAAATAACAAGAAATCCGTAGAAAATTACTTTTTTGCCCCACAATTTGTAATGCAATTTTATCAAATTTGCAAATTTGTAATTAATCCTGAGTAAAATTAGAAGGAAAAGAAAGAATATTATCCTGTAAATCAATTATTTTTAAAAACCATTAAGAGGTTTGTTTTCTAAAGTTTTTAAGATTTTATAAATTGCAGTGTTTATATGAAAAGATTCCTCAAAGTACCTTTTATTTTGGAGAGAAATAAATCCTAAGCTTAAAACTTGAATTGCTGCTAAAAGAGTAATACCACCAACTAAAAACGCATGAGGACGTTGCTGAAAGACTAAACCCAGGGCTTTTGAAAACCTGTCATCAAAATACACTGGATCTAAATGTATGGTTGGCATAACCTGAAATGTATTAATGAAAATCCAACCTATAATATAAAAAGAGACTAAAAGTAAAATAAACCCAAATGATATAAAAAAGATATATGGTCTGAAAATGAATCCCGCCATAATGCCCGAAAAAAATGTTTTTATCACTCTCATTCCGGATGTTCTCTTGACTCCTAATTTGTTTTGTTCAGTCCAGTCAAGATGTGCAGGTATTTCAATTATTCTTGCTCTCAGGATCATAGCCTTATAAAGGATTTCCGGATTTATTTCATAGTCTTTTGTTTTCAGATTCAGACTTTTTAAGAATTTACTCCTGTAGCCCCTTACCATACAAGTATAGGTATGAAATTTTTCCTGAGCAGCAATTCTAATAAAGCGATTAACACATCTGCTAAGGATTCGTCTCATAAAGGGAACTGCAGTAACCTTTCCACCTTTCATGTAAGGAGAAGCTATAACTATATCTGCTTTAGTATTAATCAGTGTTTTTAATAAATTCCCAATATGATATGGGGCATAGCTTAAATCAAGATCCAATGTAATAGTATACTGACCTTTAGCATTGGCAAAACCTGTCTTTAAAGCAGTACCCAGGTTCAGGTTCACAGGGTGGTGAAGGACCTTCAGAAAGGAACAATTACTTGCAAATTCCTCAACTAATAATCCGGTCTTATCAGTGCTGCCATCGTTGACAAAAATAATTTCCCAGTCATATTTGTCTTCAAACTCTTTAATATAATCACATATCTTATTAAGGTTCTGCACAATTATTGCCTCCTCATTATAGCCCGGGATAACTAACGAAATCAGAGCCTTATGTGTATTGTTTTCAGACATGATTATAAAATATTATCCTTTAATAATTAAACTGTCAAACTCTGGTCAGCACTTGTTCCGGCTGTTTATTAACATTGGCATTGGAACGATGGAAAAGCCGGATTTTAATTTTTTAAGTACTTCTTTAAAGACAACAACTTTTTTTTGGGTTTCAATATTCATTCCAGGGAAAAAAACCAGTTGTTTTATTTTATCACCTCCAATTATATCCAGAGGATGCAGCAGAAAACTTATGGGAGTTCGGGTAATTTTGCATAAAAGAAATGCTGAACTTAGATAAACTTTCATTAAAACGATTGATATATTGCTTAAATAAATCAAATAGCTTAAATGGAATGGCAATTTAAATATCGGCATTGTTGTCACAGGTATTTCTGCAATTTTTTTACCTCCTCCCAACTCATGGTAATATGGTTTTAACTTCTTGAAACCCATACTGAATTTTCCAAAAAGTTCCTTCCGTGCCATTTTTTCTTCCTTTGATAAACCGGATTTCCAGAAATAATAGCTCCTTGCTAATGGTCCTAAATAAGTCGGAAGTGTTGATGCATCATATAAATAACCCCTGTTTTCCAATACTTTTAGCAAGTCAAAACTCCAACTGAATCCTGGTCCCCTAAAGCCTTTCGGTTTCTGTCCTGTAGCCCTTTCAATAGCTTCTTCTGCAGCAATTATCTCCTTTTCAATCTCATCATAAGAATATGATTGAAGCCATGATTCATGATTATAAGAGTGGTTACCAACTTCATGACCTCTATCAGTTATCATTCTGAGGTATTTCTTGTTATCTTCTGATTCAGTATCCTTACCGACAATAAAAAATGTGATCTTTAAATCCAACTCATCCAAAATTTCCAATACATATGGAATAAAAATATCAAAATATGAGGGATACTTATCCCAACCTTTATCTCCATGGATTTTCATATATGACCACTGGTTATCGAGGTCAAGGGAGATGGCGGCTAAGGGTTTAGGTTTACTCATAGTAGTGAGTAGTGAGTTGTGAGTTGTGAGTAGTGAGTTGTGAGTTGTGAGTTGTGAGTTGTGAGTTGTGAGTTGTGAGACAGTAATTCAAGACAAGAGACAGGGCCAAGTGTTAAGAATTTTCCCGGGTGGCAAATTTAGCGAAGGAGACACGTTGCTGGTATAGCAAAAGACAAAATTGCAAGAATGAAATTAGCTGCATTTTTGGACTATCTATAATATTTAGGGCAAGGAGAGTGAGAAGTTTATAATTTCTTCGAGTTTGGTCTCAGCAACCTGAACAGTCTCATTTACATTAAGGGTGCCATTAATTATTTGTGCTGAATTAACTATATAATAACCCTTCAAAGAGGTTATAACGGACGGAAGTTTTTCCGAGTAATGCAGGGTTGGTAATGCAAACACTCTTCTGGCTGATGACATGTTCCAATGTATAATATCACTATCTGACAAATCAGGATACATTACAAAGAGAGCATTCAAAAAGTATTCTTTTAGTTCCGTTTCTGATCTGCTAAATAGTTCATCTCCTGACTCAACATATTTTGGCAAATAAACCAAACTGCGACTTCCTAATTCCTTTGGATCAACCAGAGCAGTCATCTCAATGATACCAGTGAACGGAGGCCAGGTATCAGTAATATTGGTTACATAATATTCCGAGATCGGTCTTTTCAGAAGTACTGAAGGACATATAACTCCCAGGTATTTAATTGCCGCATGTTTATCAATCTCTTCCTTACTGAGAGAAGGTGCAATCTGAACTGAAATATCTGAAGGAAGTGTGGAAATTACTTCATCAAATTGATAATTATCTGGAGAATTAGTTTCAATTACTATCTTGTTATAATGGTCTATAACAATTTGTTTTACTTGAGCATTTACAATAATTGTTACTCCCAGACTATTCAGTTTTTCTTTAAAAGCTGCATTAATTTTATCATACCCGCCGGAGACATACCCAAACATCTCCTTTTTCAATCCTGTCCTTCTGGCAGCATACATCCGCTGTATGGTAGTCCAGATAAATGAGGCGGAAGTCTCCTTATAATAGTCACCCAATTTAGCTTTAAGTAAGGGTAACCAGATTTTCTCGAATACACTTTTACCAGACCATCTTATTAGCCATTTTTCTACCGGAATTCCTTCCATCCTCTTCCAGTCTTTTATCAGAGAGGCAACAATAATTGTTAAACCAAGTCTGAATTTATCTATCAGATTGATCGGAGGAAATTTCAGAAACTCGAAAATATTCGACATGGAATATAATTTACCGTCAGAGAAAAATCCGGTTTTGGTTTCTACCCATTTCAATTCATTCTCAAGATCGATTTCCTTTATTATTTTCCTGGTATTTAAGTCAGACATCAGAATAACATGATAGAAGCGATCCCACACAACTCCATCCATTTCAATAGCGCCTGTAAGACCTCCAAGTTTCGGTGAAGATTCAAGTATAGTGACCTTATAGCCTTTTTGTGCCAGCCTTAAGGCAAGGGTCATACCCATTATTCCACCACCCAATATTCCCCAGGATTTAGTTTCGCTTGTCATGTATGGTTTATAGTTGAGCGGTGAGCGACGAGTATTGAGAGATGTGAAATATACGCTCCTACTCACTACTCATTTCTCACTACTATTAAATGCACATTGCACTAGTCTGCTTGAGAATTCATTATACTCAGGGACAAACTCAACTTTTCCGGGATCAGCTATTTCGCAACCTGTGCAACATGTTTTTGCTAATCTCCAAACTTCAAAAAAATCAACTTTATTGAAATCATCATGAACAAAATTCTCATTATAAAACTCAATCAAACGGAGTAATTCAAGCGCCAATCCCTTTTCCATTGCCCTGAAACTTTCATAAACAAAATTGATGAATTCCGGTTCAGGCTTTCCAGTTCCGCGACCAATTCCGTTATAAAGGATACCTGATGACTTAAAAATGTCGGCATTATAGATATTACAGGCATCCATAATACCTTTTATTTTTTTTGTTGTCAATATTTCGTTGATATTGTCGATATAATATTTATGGGCTGTGCAAATGAAAAGGTAATCTGCATCCTTCAAAACTTCGTTTAAATCTCTTGTGAAATGGGATTCTTGTTTGAATTTAAGCAAATTCTGGTCATCTTTTTTAACATAAGGATCATGCATTATATAGGAAATTCCATTTCCTCTCAGATAATTTGCCAGAACCAGAGTAGGTGAGTTTCGCGTATCTTCAGAATTAAATCTATAAGCAACACCCAGCAACGCAATTTTCTTGTCTTTCAGACTGCCAAAGAAGCTCTCAGCCAAATGAAATGTATGAGAAGGAGAATCATCGTTAATTATCCGTGAATTCAGAATAAGACTATTGGAAGTATCGATGCCCCTTTCAATATTTCTCCACCAGAGAAGGATTCCGTCTTTTAGAAGACAATGGCCCCCTACACCTAACATTGGTATTAGTATTCCACCAGTCGGAACGATATTAGGATCACCAGTTGCTTTGTCTGATTGAGACAACATCAAATTAACTTTATCCCTGATATGATAAAAATCAATATTATGATTATCACAATACCTAACAATTTCAGTTGAAAAGGCAATTCTTACATCACGGTAGGCATTTTCCAATGTCTTAACAATTTCAGCAGTCAAACTATTTGTCTGAAATACTGTGCCCCTAGTTATTATATGGCTATAAAGCCTTGATATGAGTTTTGGTGTTTCCGGATCTAAACCTCCTGCAAGTTTGTCTGAATCGTTTATCCTTTCGACCAATCGTCCCGGCATAACTCTGTTCGGACTGTTTCCAAGCAGGATATCCTTACCTTCAATAAGTCCGTACTTTTTAAAATGCTCCCTGAAAAGCGTATTCATAGTTGTTGGGGCAAGAGTTGATTCAAAGATAACCAGAGGTACTTTATCGGTTGGTTTGTTTTTCAAAGCCGCGGCCAGTTTATCAAGGGCACCAAACATAGGGCCATAATCTGGTTCAAAGCCTTTTTTATCTGTCTGAACAGAGACCAGAATAACATCAGCATCAGAAAGAACAGAATAATCATGGCTCGCTAAGAGTAATCCCTCTCTGACTGCCTGAAAAGTAATCTCATCCAAAACTGGTTCAATCCCACCAATGACAGATTTTCCATGATTGATAGAGTCGACTTTCCAACCTGAATTAACCGAGTCCCTCTGTATGACAATGACCTTTGCTGGCTCACTTGTACCAATTTTTATTTTTGCAGATGCCAGCATAGCTGCCATAGGCATTCCAACAATTCCTGGTCCGATGACACCAATTTTTCTTACTTTCCAATTCTTGGAATTGACAAGTATAGGCTTATTTTCCAAGGTTAACACTAAGGCACACAAAGTATTAAATATTTTTATCAATGAATTGCTGAAACCATAATTCAAGGCATAAGATTCCCCATAATCCACGTCCGTAGGGACGCTCGGAGGAGATCATATTTTCAACACATTTATAGTTTATTATATTTCTTCCCTTAGCATTCTGTGATAACATTGTATCAAGGATGAAATCTTTTGCCTTATTCTTTGCCCATAGATGAAGGGGAACCGGGAATCCCATCTTTTCTTTACGGTTCATGATGTTTTTTGGGATCATGTCTTTAATGGTTCTCTTTAGCAAGTATTTCATTTCACCTCCCCTGAACTTCATCCCCGCAGGCATGCATGAAATCAAGTCAACAATTCTTCGGTCGAGAAGAGGAACCCTCGATTCGATTGAAACAGCCATACTTACACGATCTTCCACCTGCAATAATCCCGGAAGGCTTGCTACCATATCGAAATGAGTCATCTTGTTATAATAGCTTAAAGTATCAGGGTTATTAAATATTTCTGAAAATTTTTCAAACATTTCATGTTCATGGTATTCCGCCATGAACTCTCTGGTCAAAAATGATTCTGAGGATCCCATGCGGTTTATCAACCGGAAGTATCTCCTGTCCATAGGTTCAAATACCTCAGACTCCCAGAATCCTTTAATCATAGGCATATATGAGCGTAAATATGGCAGATTAGGGAGAATGGACTGAAGTGAAACTATATGTTCTTTTTCTTCATTATTCTCAAAAATTGCACCTTTGATTGCCTGTTCCAGATATGCCACAAGATACCTGGCGTATCCTCCGAATATTTCATCCCCTCCCTGTCCACCAAGCACAACCTTTACATGCTCTGAGGCAAGCTTTGAGACAATATATTGAGGAAAAACTCCTGGTCCTGCAACAGGTTCATCAAGATTCCAGATTAGTTTTGGGAGAAGATCAATAAACTCCTGTTCGTTCGGTAAAACTTCATAAAGTTGAGAATTAGCCGCTTTTGCTGCTTCCCGGGCATAAACAAGTTCATTGTACTCAGTACCCTCTTCGAATGCTCCGATAAAAGATTTGAACTGCTTACCATATTTGGAAGCAGACAAGATTGTTACTAAGGAAGAATCAATTCCTCCGCTTAGATACGATCCAAGGGGAACATCGCTTCTTAACTGTTGGGAAATGGTATTATCGAGTATTTCACCCAGTCTTGAGATAAAATATTCTTCGGTATGATATCTGTCAATTTTGAAGTTCGGCTCCCAGTATTTTACCCTGTTAAATTTTCCGGAAGCAAGATCTATGGTTATATAATGCCCAGGTGATACTTTATAAATGTTCCTGAACATTGTTTCTTCACCGAGTACAAACTGAAATGTCAGATATTCATATAAATTTTCCCTGTCTGGTTCTGCAACAATATCCGGATGTTTGAGTATTGCTTTTATTTCACTGCCGAAAATAATTTTCTTTTCATCATTGTACCAGTAAAGTGGTTTAATACCAAAATGGTCCTTTGCAATTAGTAACCTCTTTCTTTGTTTGTCATAAATAATGAAGGCAAACATTCCATTCAGATCGTTTATAAAATCATCTCCATATTCTTTATACATATGCAGAATTACCTCTGTATCGGAAGTAGTTTTAAACTGATGGCCTCTCTTTTTCAGATCTTCGCGTAACTCAATATAGTTGTATATTTCCCCATTATAAACAATAGTACAATCATTAAAAGTCATTGGTTGTCTGCCGGTTGAAAGATCAATAATAGATAACCTCTTGTGATAAAAACCTACAGGACCATCAACAAAGATTCCTTCTTCATCAGGTCCCCGGTGATGAATAATGGATGCCATACTTTTCAGAAGAGAGCTGTTGGCTTTTTTTCCATCTTTATTTATAATTCCAACAAATCCGCACATTAAGTAATAAAATTAAGCCAGGTACAAAACAATATGTATTATAATTCTCAACCTATAGTCTGATTCTCTCATTTCATAAAGCGATATTCTGATTATTTAAATGCTTACTTTTATCTTTTTACTTTTATCTTTTATCTTCCTGCGCATTAAGAGCGGACATGCTTTCGCTCCGTCGGTCACAGTCTAATAACCGACAATTTTAAATTACTAAAATGAAAAATACTTCAAAATCTAAGCTTTACCTATAATTTTGGTTGCAGAGCTTTTGAAATTTTTATATAAAAATCTTCTGCAAAGAAGGTTTAATTCGCAAAATGATTGAATACTTATGCTCTGATCTTCTAATTGTTTAGTATCAATTAAGCCTTTTTAAGATTTTGATCTTTCCTTTTTTTGTATTTTGACCTATTGAGTACTGTTAAATCTCCTCTCTCTACTCATATCTCACATCTCACATCTCACTTTCCGCTTCGCGGAACTTCGTCGCTTTCGCTCCTTGTCTTCTATTCTCTAAGCAGCATACTATTTGCTTCTCTACGCTCTACGCTCTACGCTTCTTCCTCATATTCCGCTTCGCGGAACTTCGTCGCTTTCGCTCCTTGTCTCACATTTCATTACATGTGCTTCGACCTGGCTAAACTTTTAAGAATAGCATTTTCCTTACGTATTGATCTTTCCCTTTTTCTTTGGTCTGCTTTATTATTATATCCATATCCGTATCCGTACTGATCGCGATTATACCGGTTATCGTTCAATACGATGCAAACATGATCAATATTTTTTTGTTTCAGGTCCTTCATGACTAAGGCAAAAACTTTTTTAATGGTATAATTATACCTGGCAACCATTACTTTCACTTCAGCATGATTAATCAAAAGATAGGCATCTGTAACCTGGGCTAACGGTGTTGTGTCCATCACAATATAGTCATAATCATTCTTTAATTGAGTTATCAACTTTTCGGTTTTATTCAGAGACATTAATTCAGTGGGATTAGGAGGCACTACCCCTGAAAGAATATAATCGAGATTTTCATGAGACGATTTGAGAATTATATCTTCAAGGTTAGCGCTATTAATCAAGTATGAACTTAACCCTTCTTTAGTTTCCAGTAGTGCATTAAAAATTATTTTTCGTTTTCTCATATCAAAATCAATCAATATTGTTCTGCGGCCCAGTTGGGCATAACTCATGGCAATATTAAGAGCAATAAAGGATTTCCCTTCTCCCTCCATTGAGGATGTTACCATGATCACTTTCTTTTGTCCTCCTCTCACATAAAAATCGAGATTTGTACGAAGTGCACGGTATGATTCTGCAATATTCGATTTGGGAAATTCAAACATCACATTGGTGGTTTTGTATTTGTTATGCAAAATTTTGCCTAATACCGGCACATCGGTAAGTCGCTCTATGTCATCCTGGATTTCAACTTTATTATTGAAAGCGCTCCTTATCATTAAATAACCAAAAGGTACCGCCAATCCTAAAAACAATGCAATCAGATAATTCAGTTTTTTATTAGGAGAGATTGGCCCAAAACCCACCATTTTAGCAGGTTCAATAATGATGTCATCAGGCAAATTGGAAGCTTTTGTAATTTTAGCTTCGGCACGTTTCTCGAGCATGTAATTATAAATGGCATCGTTTAAGCGATATTTACGTTCAATGTTCCCTAACTTGCGCTGGGTTTCCGGGAGACGACTGATTTCGTTTTCGGTTTTTCTGATCCGCTTATTCATTTCATCAATTGAAATGCTGGTAGTTCTTCCGGCAACATTAATATTTTCCGAAATCGTTTTTTTGATATTTTCGATCTGAATACCAAGCTTTTGCACTAAAGGATTTTTTTCCTGGTTATTTTTAATCAGATTTGATAGTTGTGCCTGGGCAGCAATGAGTTCAGACATGAGACTGTTAAGCAACTGATCCTGGATCCCAATCGAGGAAGGCACAATCATGCTTGAGAAATTGTCATTTCTTGAAAGGTAACCAGACACATAATCATAATACTTTTTACGGGCAGTCAATTCGGCCAGTTGGTTTTGCAGATTAATGTATTGGGTGGAAATGCCGTTAGCTTGTTCGGTTACATTAAGTATTTGATTTGATGAACGGAATATTTGCAGATTGTTTTCTGTCTGACTTAAAGAGTCAGAAATCTCATTCAGCTGTTTTTCAATGTAATCAATGGTAATGCTTGCAAGATGATTCTTACGATCGAGGTTTTGCATAGAGGAGACGTACATTAATTCATTTACCAGATCAATTCCTTTGTTCAATGATTCATCCTTTAGGCTGATTTCAACGACAGTTGCTAACTTATCTATACTATTAAATTGTAATTTGTCTTTGTACATGGTCATTAACGAAGGAATATCGTTAAACTCGAATCCATACTGTGATACTACTTTGTCATAAACCTTTTTTGAATTATCTGATTCAATAATAAAGGCGAGATCAGAATTCTCAATCAACTCTCCGAACTTACCATATTTTGTAAAGCTCCAATTATCCTTTTTAAATGTGATCTCATTATTTTCAAAATTGTAGAAAGAGGTTTTTCCTGATTCAACTCTTAATTCAAAATGTTCTTTGTCCACTAATGAAATGTGGAACATGATATTAATTGGCTGGACATGATTTTGCTGTAATACTATATGGAAAGGTGTATTTTTATAAGCATCAAGATATTGAAAACCTTTCTTACAATAGTAGTTAACAGATAAATCGAGATTTTTGATTGTTTGTTCAATGACAGGGGATGATTTTAATACCCATAGTTCATTCTGAAAGTTCTGGTTCATTCTTAATAAACTACTATTCATGTAATTATTAGCATCTCCGCCCCCAGATTGTTTCGTATCTTCTTTGATCAGCACCGAAGAAGAAATTTTATATACCGGAATTGAAAAGCGATTTGCCAGATATGCCAGGCCTAAAGCAAATATTATACCGACAATAAATAATTTGTAATTCCTTACTATCAGCTCTTGGATTTTCTTAAGATCGTTTTCTTCCTGAAGATTAATATTTTGAGATAGTGACATAGTGCTCAATTAATTACATAATAGTTAGCTCTACTTAACAATAGTATAAATCAATAGTCCGGTGGTTATCGCAGATAATAAAAGGCCAAAAGGGAACTGGTTGAAACCCCAGAATTTTTTCCTGAGTGGAACTACATATATAATGTCGTTTGGTCTCATAAAAAAATAATCGGAAGTAAGAATCTCTGATTTGGTAAGGTCTATATTAATCCGAAGATTTTCTCCATTTTCGTTCCGGATCAACATTACTTTGGTGCGATTACCATAATCGGTAATATCACCGGCTAAACCTATTGCATCGTAAATATTAAACTTGTCCTGAGAATACGAGAAATGTCCGGGATTTTTTACTTCTCCTAAAACTGAAACAAACCGGTTTACCAATTTCACAGAGACTACCGGTTGATTTAAGATATGATTAAGGGAATCCTTCAGAATTACAATGACTTCTGCAATTGTTTTATCCTTCACGAGGATTTTACCAATAACTGGAAGGAAGAGATACCCTTCTTTGTCAATTGAGTATGCCAACAACGATGCTCCATAGGGTTGTATGTATCCAATATTAGGGTCTTGTCCGCTTTTGGAAAATACATTGGCAGCTGCCTCGTCAAGACTACTGATCTGAATATAAAGTTCATCGTTAGGTTTCAACCTGTAATCAGGCAATTCAGCTTCCTTATAGGCTTTAATATTCTCATTCTTGTCCTTTAGATACGCCAGATCACGGTGTGTTACGCATGATGATAAAAGTCCAATGGTGATAGTAAAAGCAAAAAAAATAATTTTCTTTCGAAAACTAACAAATGACAGATCACTTTTTGAGATCATTTTAATTTTGAATTAGTTGGTTAACAGCTTTCGGTGCGAATTTATATGAATAAAAACAAATTGTTTTATAAATAATCTTAAATCTTACAAATATTCTTATTACAGGTGTGAACTGAACTCATCAGATGATGGATATAACTATCTGACTTTTTTGGAAATGTACATGATTTGTAGTACTACTGCGTCTAGTGAAGAAAAATGGAGATTAAAAATTAAATGGTCCACATGCTATCCCTGGATCAAAAGTAAATGTTTTTAAAACTTATTGGAAAAGATTAAATATTTATTTAATTTTCTAAATAATATCATTGATGAATGTAATGGTTAATAGCTTATTTCAATTCTTAAAAAATGAACTGTAACAAAAAGCTTTTTTACCTTTTGTTACTGGTGTATTCAAGCACTCCAGCGCATTCTCAGTTTATCAAATTACCAGATTATTCAATTGAAGCCGGAACTGTATTGTCGGCTGGTAAACAAACTCCCTTCTGGTTAATATCCGATCAATATGGACTGATAACACCTGACAAGTATAATGTCTGGATAAGGTTAGGATTGAAATCAAATTTATCACCTGATAAGAAAATAGATTATGATTATGGCTTAGATATAATTGACAGGCAGAGCAATTCCTCAAATAAGCTTTATCTGCACCAGGCATATGCCAGGGTAAAATTCCATTTTTTACATTTTCAGGCAGGCATTATGGAGGAAAAATTCGGGGATCAGGACAGCTCTCTTTCTTCGGGCGGATTACTATGGTCGGGTAATGCCCGGCCCATGCCCAAGGTTTCTTTATTAGTTCCTGATTATACTCCTGTTCCTTTCACCCGGGGTTATCTTGAATTCAAAGGTGGAATATCGCATGGCTGGTTTGGTGATAACCAATTTGTGAAAAACAGCTGGTTGCATCATAAATATATATATCTGCAGCTTGGCGGCAGGCTTCCTGTTCATATTCATTTTGGTTTTCACCATTTTGCACAATGGGGAGGGGAATCAACTGACCCGGCAGTTGGAAAAATGCCTCAGAGTCTCGGTGATTTCATAAAGGTGTTCTTTGCAGAACCCGGGGGTAAAAATGCGACAAGCTTTGAACAACTGAATGCTTTAGGTAATCATCTGGGTTCAAGAAACTTTGGACTTGATATGGAATTTACAAAGATAAAGTTAGGATTTTACTGGCAGACTATTTTTGAAGACAGCAGCGGATTGGCATTCCGGAATATAAGGGATGGGCTCTGGGGATTTTATATTCATACAAAAGATAAGGATCGCTTAATCAATGGATTTGTGTATGAATTTATACATACTACCGATCAGAGTGGTAAGTACCTTACATATTGGTTACTTAATGGGGTAAAGTATCCTTATCCTGTGCCGGGTGGAGAACAACATTGGATGGATGGTGATGATGATTATTTCAACAATGGATTATATCAGTTTGGATGGACATATCATGATATGGTGATCGGAACGCCACTTATAACCTCGCCTGCAGTGTTAAAGGTCAATGATAACGCAAGTGAGTATATCTGGAATAATAAAGTTATAAGCCATCATTTTGGTTTGGAAGGTCAGTACAGGTATCTCCGGTATAAATTATTCGCTACCTGGTATCTGAATTATGGCACAAATTCCTATCCTTTAGAACCGGCTTTAGCGCAATATTCTTTCCTGCTGCAAACACAAATTGTTGATAAGTTACCATGGGGAATCAGTGCAACCCTGGCTGTCGGAATCGATCATGGTGAATTTTATGGGAATAATACAGGATTCCGGCTCAGTTTATCAAAAAAAGGCAGGTTCTGACAATCCCGGTTTTTGCATTCAAAATTCATAATATGCCCAATTTCAAAGAACCTGATTTTTAATACTTATAGTTAATGTGGTGTCAGAAAAGTATTGGACAAAATGTTCTTCGATGTAACATTTTTAATAATTCATCGTTTTATTTGCTATGTTAGACTATCATTTTTCACCATTAGTCAATTTTTTTTTTAATATTTCTTGATGAGAAAAGTACTGATAATTCTATTCCTGGCGTTAAATACGATATTATCTGCCACTAATTATTACGTAAAAAATGGAGGCAATGATTCAAATTCCGGTTTGGATGATACTCATGCCTGGGCACATCATCCCTGGATGAGTACATGGACAGGTCATGTAACTCTTGCAGCCGGGGATAATGTTTATATGAAACGTGGGGACACATGGAGTATTTCGAGTCCATCGGCTGCTTATATGACCGTTGCACAAAATGGAACATCGGGTAATCCTATTACGACTACTGCTTATGGAACGGGAGCAAAACCAGTTATTATGATTGCTTCGGGTACTTTTTATCCTGTAATAAGGGGAAATAGTAAATCGTTTGTTACATTTGATAATCTTGATATTAAAAATTCAACTGCCACAAGAGATGTAAATACTATCGGTATTGGAATATATCTTGAGAAAGATGTGAGTAATGTTCCTCCTCATGATTGGATAATCACAAACTGTGATATTCATAATTGTCCGAGAACAGGAATTGAGGGACTTGATGATGCTTATAATATTACTATTGGTGATTTAAATGCCACATCTACTGCAACGGTAAGTTCTTATAGCAATCATATCTATAATTGTGGATATGCAGGAGTAATATTATCAGGCATTAATCCCGCAACATCCCGTTCTGATTTTAATGTATATTATAACTATGTACATGATATAGATAATACCAATACGAATAGGGATGCTTATGGAATAGGCTTTACAAGTAATGATCAAACAAGTACTGGTAATGGATATTCATCAGGATGGCCAAAGTATTGCACGGCAAAATACAATTATGTTGCAACAGTTCCCGGACATGAGGGTATAGATTGCCATGGTGGAAGTTATATTTATTACTTAAACAATTATGTTAAGAATTGTAGAACAGGGCTTATTATGCAAGCAGCCAATAGAATTTATGCGTTAACTACAATCCTTGATCATGGTTATATTCAGAATAATATAGTTGAAAATACAGGTAATTGTCCTACGCCTGGATTAAGCTATTCTTTCATTGGAACAGTAGGGGAAAGTAGTACATATAGACTTAGTAATGTTTGGATACAAAACAATACTTGTTTCTATACATCTAGGCCAAATGCTGAGACAGGAGCGACAGGAATAACTATTTATAATGCTGACGGTGTAACAGTTAGTGGAAATAATTTTTATAATGGCCCTATTAACACATGTTCAGGAGCTATGTATTTTGGTTCTCTTAGTAAAAATATTACAATATCGAGTAACTTTATAAAAGAGTGGGGGCCTGCATTATACACATATAATCCTTATCTGGATGGAAGTATATATTTTAATAATAATATAATTAATTCTTTTGATGTAACGTTTGTAACAGAAGGTAATCTATCTTCAGGAGCGAATCTTTATTTTTATAATAATGTATTACTTAGTCAAATAACAACGTCAAATAAGTATGCAATAAATTTTGGTTCAGGAAATACAATTACTAGTGGTGCATCTATAGTCTTGAAAAACAATATAATAGGATTTACCACTTCAGTTAGTAATAAGTTATACTTAAGATCACCAGAGACAATCACAGGAACATTTACTTGTGATTATAATTTATATTGGAATAGTACATACGCAAATCCATTTAATGATAAATATAATCTGACCCTTTGGAAGACATTTGGATATGATAATCATAGTCCAAACGCAATCAGCAGTCTTGATCCACTATTTATAAATGCAAGTGGTACATATTCTACTGCTCGTGATTTTTTTTTACAAAGTACCTCTCCGGCGATTAATAGAGGAACGGTTGTGAATGAAGTTAACCAAGATTTCTTTGGCAATCCCCGCGATGCCACTCCCGATATTGGCGCTTATGAATATGGAGTTCCGGTGACAATGATAACAGTAACAGGAGCAGATGGAAATAATACCATTACCACTGATAAAGGGACACTTCAGCTCTTATCTTCAATATTCCCCAATGGTTCCAGCAAAACAGTCACATGGTCTACAGCAAATGGAACAGGCCAGGCTTCCATAAGTTCTTCAGGTCTTGTTACGGCAATCACCGATGGAACTGTAACGGCGATGGCTACAGCCACTGATGGTTCGGGTGTCTATGGCACCCTTTTTATTACGATCTCAAACCAGGTGTTAGTTGATCCGGCAAAATACAATGATAAAGCTGTTATAATTTTCCCAAACCCTGCACACGAATATTTTAACATTCGAATAGTTGAACAGAAGCTGGTTCCTGATATTATTAGAATAATTAATTTAACAGGAAAGGTTGTTTTACAGTATATTGTGAATCCTGATATGAGAGAGATACAAATACCTATAAACCTGATTGAAGGTATTTATATTTTGCAGATGGGATCTGGTAACACGACCTTTTTTACTCAAAAACTTATAGTTGACAAATAGGAAATCAAACGTGTTCCTTTTCCAATGATTTCACATTGTATTTTCCATTATCGCTTTTATATTCCGGAACCATATCTCTAATAAATTCAACCACCTGCTGAGGTGATTTGGTGTATAAATTTTTTAACAGATCATCAATCTTTAACAGGACTTCTTTACAATCAACCTTTTCAATCTGCGCTATGTTTATCTTCTGATTATGCGTAGGGATTGAATTTTCATTACCGGAAAGTAATTCTTCGTACAGCTTTTCTCCTGGTCGTAATCCGGTATAAACAATTTGAATATCTTTCCCGGGGATGAGACCTGAAAGTTGTATCAGATGGTTTGCCAGATCGGCAATTCTTATCTGCTTCCCCATATCAAAAATGAATATTTCTCCTCCTTTCCCCATAAATCCTGCTTCCAATACAAGTTCACAGGCTTCCGGGATAGTCATGAAATATCGTGTGACTTCAGGATGGGTTACTGTTACAGGTCCTCCCTCTTCAATTTGTTTGCTAAATATTGGAATTACAGAACCATTAGAACCCAGAACATTTCCGAAACGTGTAATGACAAATTGAGTCTTCATTCCTGTCTGTTGTGCTCTCGATTGTATAATCATCTCACAAAGCCTCTTTGATGCTCCCATCACATTTGAAGGATTCACCGATTTGTCGGTTGAGATCATAACAAATTTGGTTACACCATATTTTACAGAAAGCTCAGCAATAATTTTTGTGCCTCCTACATTTACCCTTATTGCCTCATGTGGGTTCTCCTCCATAAGTGGGACATGTTTATAGGCTGCGGCGTGAAAAACGATATCAGGATGAAACTCTTGAAATATGCACTCCATTTTTTCATAATTTGTAACGTCAGCCAAAAGCAACTGAAACTTCATATTGCTGAACTTGTCGTTTAGCTCGTTCCCAAGATGAAACATCGGTGTCTCAGCCTGATCTATCAGTACAACTTTTCTGGTCATAAACCGGGCAAGCTGTCGAACAATTTCGGAACCAATCGAACCGGCAGCTCCTGTTACCAAAATAGTTTTTCCCTTTAATCCTTTACCAATTAACTCGAGGTTGAGTTTAATAGGATCTCTTCCGAGCAAATCACTTATTTTAACCTTTTGTATCTGACCAATATGCAGCTGACCATTTAACCATTTATCAACAGCTGGTGTTTCAAGAATTTTAAGATCCAGATCCATAGCAGTCCGAATGATCTCACTTTTTCTCTTTGGTGAAATGTTTTCAAGAGCAAGAATAAGAGTATCAATTTTATGTTTAAGCAGAAAAGCTGAATTAAGGACATCAGGATTAAAAACAGGTATTCCGTTCAGTTTTTTGCCTTGTAATTTTCTGTTGAAATCAAGAAAACCAGAAATCTGGTAACTGGCTTTTATATCACTATTAATAAGCCGTTTAACAATAACCCCCATGTCACCAGCACCAAAAATCAGTACATTTTTTTTACTCCCGGAGGTGCTTAATAATTGAAACCCAATCTTAATTATTATACGAACAAAGAACAGTAATAATGTAATTGTAACATAATGAATAAGAATTATTGATATTGGTATGTTAAATGTTACACTCCAACCCATTTTTCTGCCAAGAAGAGTTAGTCCCAGAAGAACTATTAAGGAAGAACTGGTTGCAATAAATACAATAAAAATATCTATTATAGTTGTGTGACGAATAAGACCTGAGTACGAACGAAATAAAAGTTCAAACACTGCATAAATGGTCACTATAATTAATGCCTGGTTAATCGCGAGCTTTGGTTCGAAATCTGTAAGAACAAAGTTAAAACGAAGAACATAAGCGAAAAGAAAAACAAGAAAGACCGCAAGGTTGTCCAGTCCAAATACTATCCACCTGGGTATTGAGTGCCTCTGGAACAACTCTATGGCTTTGATTCGCAGGAATTCCAGCCATTTTGGATATATCTTAAACATAGTTTATTATCTTTTTTGATAGGCTAATAAATAATTTGGGAAACCATAAGATCAGACAAAAGCCTGACAGGCATCAGCCACATAAGAAAGATGATTAACGGATAAGGCTTACTCCTAAAAAGCCTATAATCCATTATTTTGTTAAGATTTTTTTAATTGTCTCGCAAATGTATTTCAACTCAATTTCGGTCAAATCAGGGAAAATGGGAAGAGAAACTGTACCTTTCCAAATTCTTTCAGTATTTGGAAAATCTTCAGGATTTAAGTTGTAAGTTTCCTTATAATAAGTCATGCGATGCAAAGGTTTATAATGAACGGAAGTTCCAATCCCTGCTTCCTCCATTTGGAGTATGAATTCATTTCTCGAAACAGGAGCTTCTGGCCTGATTGTTACAGGGAAAAGATGCCAGGAATGATTTTCAATAGGGCCCATGCAAACCGGAAGGTCAATTACCTTTATGTTTTCTAATTCATGAAAGTAATAAGAAGCACAACGTTGTCTCTGATCCCTGAAATAAAATGCTTTTTCCAGCTGAGCCAGTCCCACAGCTGCATTTATATCTGGCATATTATATTTAAATCCCGGGGCAACTATGTCATATTCCCAGGAGGAACATTTGTTTGAGGTGAATCTTTCCCATACATCACGACTAATTCCATGCAGGCGCATAATTTTAGCCCTTTTATATATAGTCTCATCGTCAGTTACAAGCATGCCGCCTTCTCCTGTAGTAATTGTTTTATTAGCATAGAAACTAAAACATGTTGCATCGCCAAAAGTTCCTATAAACCGGTTTTCGAATTTTGTAGGAAAGGCATGTGCAGCATCTTCAATTATGCGGATATTGTTTTGCCGGCAAATATCTACTATACCTTCACCGTCATCAGATGTCATAACCGGAGGCTGACCTCCATAATGGACAATTATAATAGCCTTTATATCAGGATTTGCTATCAATGATTTTCTCAGGAGGGCAGGTGAAATAAGACTGGTACCATATTCAACATCCATGAGCACAGGATCTGCGCCAATATATCTTAAAACTTCAGCAGTTGCTGTAAATGTCAATGATGGAACCAGCACTTTGTCTCCAGCTTTAATTCCGATGGCTTCGACTGCCAGATGCAATGCTGCAGTACAGGAATTTACTGTGCAAGCGTATTTTGCTCCCACAATTTCAGCAAAACATTTCTCAAATTTAAATGCTTTTGAGGAGGTTGTCAACCAGCCACTTTTAAGAACCTCGTTTACATAGTTGAACTCGTTTCCGGCTAAAGAAACTTTTGCAAATGGGATATTCATCAGTGTAATTTAATTTCTACAAAAAAAAACAGAACAAGGTTTTAAAAATCAATTTTAAATCACCGAAAAATGAATTGTTTGCAACATAGTCTTCATAAAGTTCAAGTTTCCTTGGTAAGATTGTTTCTTCATACATTTTTTCAGGATTTTCAGATCCAACCAATATTGACTCTTCATTCCGATATATAATTGAAGCCTTATCAGTCATGCCGGGTTTCACAGAGAATACTTTTCCCCATCTCTCCGGATAAACAGCAACCCATTTTTCAACTTCAGGCCTTGGACCAACCAGGGACATGTCCCCCAATAATACATTGAATAATTGTGGAAGTTCGTCCAATTTTGACCTTCTTAACAATTTTCCAAAGGAAGTAATACGGGATACATTTCCAGGTTCGAATAATCCATCCTTTGTTCCCACAAGCACTTTCATAGTCCTGAATTTATACAAAACAAATAACACACCGCCTCTTCCAACTCTTTTCTGTTTAAAGAATACGGGCCCTTTGTCGTTTATCCTTATCAAAATACCTATTGCTATGAATAATGGGAATAATAGAATAAGTCCCAGCAAGGCTATTATAAAATCAAAGAGTCTTTTCATTTTAAATCCTTAGATACCAACATATATTCATTACTTTCAATCATCAACGAAGCTCTTTATAAATTCGAATCTTAGACAAAACCAGACTATTCAATATAAAATATTCAGGTTTCATGATATTTAGCAATTTTGTTATACATCACCGTGTGTCTGATGAAAAAAGTCGTCAACTTCAAAAATAAAATTAGGTAAAAATAGATCTTGAATCAATACGCCGAATCCTATTTGACTGAAAAACAACGTATTTATACTGCCTGTTAATCAATGAACTATGCACTAATACCTATGAAAAAAGTCCATCAATAATCTGAATAGTATCATTCGTCAATAAACACTAAAATTTTACTAATAATTTTAGAAAACTTGTATAATTACGTTAGTTTGAATACTTTAAAATACTAATAATCAGATCTATAATAACCTAATAAATTCTCACAATTCAATAATATACACATATAATATTTTTGACCAACTATAAAACATTTTAGATAAAAATGATTACTATTCCTCGGTTCAGGTTCCAAATTCTAATCTTCCAGTCTATTCAGAGGTCAATAAGTCCAGGAAAGTGCAATAGCTTCAATAAATTTCTTTGCCAAAGAAGTATAATTTAGCTCCTGTAAAGCATATTTCCGACCTTTTACCCCCATGGATATTCTTTCTTCGACAGAAAGTTCTGAAAGAAACTTAATTGTCTTAACAAGTTCTGCTTCATTTTCTGCCTGGATCCGAATGCCGCAGCCAACTTTTTCCACTAAACTATTTGGTTCATCCACCGCAAAAATAATCGGCTTCTCAGCAAGCATATAATCAATAATTTTGTTAAAAGAGGTGCCATAACTATGCAAGATGCTCCTGACCCCACCGGCATACAAAATGTCGAAATGATTAAGTAATGCAGGAATCTGGGATTTGGATACCGGGGGAAGAAAATAGATATTTTTTTGTTTATTTGCTCGCGTCATTTCAATTAATTCATCCTTACATGATCCATTCCCAACCAGTACAAAAGCAATATTATGGTTTTCATCAAAATGATATGAAGCTGCAACAAAACTTTTCAAAGCATTAGATGGTGAATGGCCACCGGCATATCCTATAATTAGTTTTGATTGAGATTTTATTTTTTTAAGCAGTTTATCAAGTTCTCCGGGAATTTGCATTTCCTCTGATTCCATTTCATCATTTGAGAATCCATTAGGAATATAAAAGAACTTTTCATTTTTCAATCCATGTTGCCTCAGGTAGTCTTTTGCATTTCGCAGTAATGAAATATAACAATCACAATTCCTGCATGCAAAATTCTCAGCTTTTTGCATTAACCAGATGAAAGGATGATATTTAGAAAAATTACCTATTATCATAGGTGAAAGCGGCCACAAATCGTGTAATTCAAATACCAGTTTTGCACCGTTTTTCTTTGCAATAAAATGAGCAGGGTAAATATCCAAAGGATATGTTGATGAGGCGATCACAATTTCCGGATTAGCTATTGCCGTTATTTTTTTAAAATAGATTAATAACTTAAAAGTGAACATGAATATATTCAAAATACGTTTAAATCCTGAGGATTCGTATTTTGGGGTTTTTAGCCATAGATAAGAAATTCCATCAATTTTTTCACATTGTAAGTCAAAGTGTACTACCGGTTGTTTAGACCTTAAATGAGAAAAATCAGCAGCAATAATAGTTACATTATGACCAAATCTGATCCACTCTTTTGCTAAATAGTAGGGCCTGAATTCCATGCCCAACAACGGAGATCCGGCATAATGATCGATGATTAAAATATTCACAAAAGTAAAAACGTATAATATACTATTCTCTAAAAATCTTATGGTTAGAATAACTGTCTGGTCCGATGGCGATTGTTAAATGCAATAGAATGTCATCTTCCATATTTTATTTTTTTCCTTATCCTCTGAATCAACCATTTAAAATCGAGTAAATTGATATAAAAAAGATTAACAGTATTTTTTCTTTTGCTTTCCAACAAATAATCTAAAATTTCTGTTACGGGTGCAAACCAGCCATTTTGGGAAGACAGATAGTCAATATTTTCTTTAAATGTTCTGTTTATTTCTCCATCTTTTTCAAGAAAACCCTTAGCGAAATGAGTATAAACTATACATAACCCATTTTCTGCTATTAATTTATCAATATTTCCCCTGGCGATTAAATCGTTAAACTCTTCAACCGTATGACCGTCGGATGAACTAAACCAATAATTGCTGTATTTTTTATTTTTTTCAATAAAAGGCATTTGAGGATCATAGTTGAGTGTATTGACTCCATTGAAAACCCTGTTGCGAATATATTTAATGTGTTTTGCCGACAAATCTCCCCAGAAATATTCGCTGTCAGTTTCATCGCCATAAAACCTTCTTGTTTTCCCTTTAAAGAGTTTTACCAAAAATCTTAAGATAGTTCCGTATCTCTTATAGCCCCAGTAAATATTATCCGGATTCGATGAATGATTAATGTGTAATATTGGATATCTGTCAAATGTTTCATTGAAAATCTTGAATCCTTTTATTATTTCTTGCCTTTTAAAAATGCCACTTCCAACATTATGCAATTGAATTTCAAATCCTTCATGTTCAATTCTACGTAAAAATTCAAGATAATCTTTGTCTTGAATTGTTTGTCCCTTAAAACTATTTCTTGACGGAAAAACCCAAACTGTTTTTGTTGTTTTTAAGTTTTTACTAATTAGATATTCATAAATCGGTTTTACATTTTCAACAGTTGAATTATCAGTATCATCAATAATTGTAAATGCAAATTCCCTATTTAGTGGCCATTTCATATTCAAAATGTCTAACAAAGATTCATAAGGACTATCTACTTGAGAAAGTCGACAATACTATTTTAATATACCTTTTAATTCCATTGTAATTATAGCGAGTTAGTTCGAAATTAGTAAAAAAAGATGTCAACAATATTTTCGAATTTCCAATTTTCACTAGGTTTAAAAGGGTAAAATCATGTACTCTATTACATTTTTCAATAAACTCTAATCCAATATAAACGTGACAGCTGAAATTTTTTAGAATACCTGTGTGTCAGTTTACTGATTAATGATTCAAATTATTTACATCCAATACAATTAATTTATATGTCTTAATTAAAGACATATAATTTAATACTTTAAACTTATAATAAGTTCACTTACCTTGTCTTTCCCTAAATTAAACATTAAATCAAGAATTGACAGACCTTTCAAGAATTGTTTAGTATTGGTCTTTTGAATAGTTAACCTGAAGAGTCTTTTCAAGTTTTTTTTGCCAGACATTATTAGCGAAATGACTTTGGTTGATAAGTTGCGTACCTACTACCCTTTTAATTGGAGCACAAAAGAATTGAGCATTCCCTTGCACATTCAAGGATGTTCTGTTTGTATAACTGCCTCCCGTATGTACAAGTTGCACATCATCAAGGAATACGAAGAAGTCTGATTGCACGATTTTAACAAAATATCCGAACCAGGGGAAATAATTCGGTTGGTGTATCCCAATAATCACGACAAAAAATTAGTTAGGTTATAAAATTATAAGTCAAAGGATCCATCTGATCACTTCAAAAGCTTCTGCAAATTGACAACCAATTTGCACACCTCGTGTTCTGGCAAGAGACAAGATAAATTCTTCTGAGATATAATCTCTTCCATTCTGAGATTTGTACTCTTTAAGAGCTTCGATCTTCTTTCTGATATTGTCTTCTTTTAATTTTACAAAAGATGTTGTATTAAAAGTGAGGTTATTCCAGATCAATTCATAACCTAGGATTGATGTATCTTTAAAAGCTCTTAATCCTTCATTCGCTATAGTAGTATGATCCTGGTGTATGTCATGTAAAGAAGGCATAAAGACAAGATCAAATTTGATTTCCTTTTTGATTCTAATAAGCTGTTCTAATATCTCTTGTCTTACATAGTTAAGCTTACGGACCTCAAAGTCAAGGACAAAAAGATGATTCGCTTTAATTCCAAGTTTTGCGGTTGCCGCTTTTACCTCAGTTTTAAGTATATCTGTGGGCATACCTTCAGGAACTGATTTATCAGCCGTTGAGAATGCTATATAATATACAATATTTCCATTTTCAATAAATTTGGAAATAGTCCCTCCAGCTCCTAATTCACCGTCGTCGGTATGCGGAGCGAGTACAAGTATATTTTTACATAAATTATTCATAATCATTAGCTAATTAAATGGTGAAAAATATTCATCAATCCGGTGTTTCAAAAACACTGACGGTTAAAATAATTATTTGCAGCCAGGTTTTCAGTTTCTTAAAATCATTAGAATCCCGCAATTTCATTTGTTATAACTTAAATTAACAGTTTTCTAAATAATTCATATGATTTATATTATTTACTGCCAGATATTTATTTCAAATATTAGAGAAAAGGCAGTTGCATTCTTATGACGGTTTTGATGTAACCTAACAAAATAATAATTCTTATTTATATTACTGCAATTACTTATTAAACCATAATAGAAAAGTTTTGAAGTCATGACAAGCAGTTCTTAATAACTTATTTTCAATAAGTTATTAAGAACTCATGGATTTTGTAATTATGGCTGAAGCATTTGGACCCTCATTAAAAAGCAAGTCCAGAACCGATAAATTGGGTATGAATTCACCGAAAAGTTGATTATATGAAGGATGTTTAAAACTTTGTTCTCCAATCTTTATGCCAGCGGATTCAATTTTTCTTCTGTCAGCATAGTCTCGACTGCCTCCCATACCGAGCATAAAAGATGTCGCCTGAGTTTTAAGACTTAGGTCAATTATAAGATCTGTTTTTCTACCAAATGCACCTAATTCAGAAGATAATAGTAGTTTTGTTTTAATTTTAAGGTAATCACATACAAATTTTATAAGGCTTACGTTAAGGTCAGAAATTAGTTCAACTGGTATATTATATATCTTTTCTAGCCCAGAGTATATTTCTTGAAAATAAGTTGCCTTCCCATAATTCAACTGATAAGATTTCAAATGCATTCTTTTCCATTTAGATTCCATTTGATTATCAATAATTATTTCATTTATTTTCTTATCCCATACTTCCTTTATTTTTACAATTGGAACATAGATATTTTGTGAACCTAATTTGCCTTTGATAGAATTTCTTCTGATCCATCCATGAGAAGTAAACTGGACATCATCTAAGATAACAAATAGATCAACTTTATTAATTTTATCAAAATACCCTATCCAGGGAATAAAAAGAGGTTGATGTGCAGATATTATCATATCGAGTGTAAATTAGTTAATTTGTATCAATTAGTCTTTGATTATTTTCTAGCGATTCCCTTCATTACTAGTTTTCAGAGGTTTAATCAAATTTAACTATAATCTATCTTTAATTAATGAATGTTAAGACATATGCTATTTACAATCCATAAGTAAAAGAATTATTCAGAGTTTACAAACCCAGGCTTAATTTTTCATACATAGCAATCAGGACTTTTTCTTGTGTAGTCCAATTATATTTCTGCCGAACTGCTCTTTGTCCATTTTCACCCATTTTCTTTGCTTCTACTGGATTCTTAAACAAATAATTAATTGCTTCAACAATTTCATAAATATTTGTAGGATTTACAGTAATACCACATTTATAAGTGCTAACAATTTCTTTATATAGAATAAAATCTGAACAGATGACGGGTAAACCAGCCTGCATAAATTCAAACAGTTTTGTTATCCCTAATGAACCTTCATTATTATAATTAACCGGGTGATAATTTTCAATAACAATCCCAAATACCGATTTTGAATAGAGTGAAAGAACTTGCTGATATGGAATAAGTCCAAGAAAAATGACATTTCTCCATCCTGGCAACTTCTTTAATTTATCAAGATACTCATTGCTTATTTCTCCTGCTAATAAAAATCTGGCATCAGGAACTAATTCCATTGCTTGAATTATTGAATGTATCATTCTAAGTGGCTCAATTGTACCTGCATAACAGAAAGTATTAGAAACTTTCTCTTCTAATATCATTTTGGATTTATCATTTAAAATAGGGTAATTAGTAATTAGAAAAGAGATTTCGTTTACTTTTTTAAAGCGGTCAACGATTTGCGGAGTTACTGAAATTATTGCATCATAATTAGCAGCTATCTTTTGTTCATAAAATCTCATGATTCCTGCTATAAAATGACGTAGAATACATGGTATCCAATCTTTCGTCAGAATATTAAGTGGAAAATCTTCATGAACATCACAAATTACTAATTTATTTCTTTTTTTCAACTTTAAACCCAAAGGCATTAATTCTGGGTCATGAAAGTGATATATATCCGCATTTAATTGAAAAGCCCTTTGTTTAACGGCTTTTGTGCGTTTTATCATACGCTGTAATCGATTCTTAACTGGAACATATAATGAAATACGTTTTACACCATTTTTCATATCTTCAAATGCACTATCACCACAAGCAATGAGGGTTACATCAAAACCATTAGCAGCTAAACTTGTACATTCTTTTACAATTCTTATATCATCAATGATGTGTACAGAGGTCAGGTGACAGATTTTTGTATTCATAAAAATTTAGGCTATATCTTTAAGTTGAGGTTGAATAATTTAGTCAATTACTTGAAACAGAGATTTTCTATTACGTGCCAGTAAAAAATATGCAAAAATTATAGAATAATCTCCTGCTAATATAGTTCCAGCCGTAAATGCACGAGTTAAATATGCTAATATGATTAATTCTATCCAATAATTAGAAACAAAATTATGTAAATTAAAAATAGCGCTTTTAATCACCAAATATATAACGCCTATCAGACACAATCCTCCAATAAACCCCGTACTCATAAACGCCTCTAAAATAAGTTGATGAGGAGAAGTAGGTAATCCTGATGATCTATATAACAAAGCCTGGCTTCCTGTGAATGGATAATTTATAAATCCATTAATGCCCTCCATAAAGAAACCTATTCTCAAAGGTTCACCCTCCTTTAAATAAGATTGGATCCGAAATGTCATTACTGGTGAAATTTTAGAAATTAACTCCAATATTTCATCGAACAAAAAGAAGAATCCTAAAATCAGTACTGTGCTAATAAATAATGTAATTAAATAATTCTTTTTCTGCAAAGCAAGAATAGAGACTAAACCAATCAAGACAGCTAACAATGGGCCTCTGCTTCCTGCTCGTAACAGAATAATAATTGCACAAAACAGAACAGGCAAACTAATGATTTTTATTTTTTTTGGGAAATCCTTAGATTTAAACAAAAATATCGAAAATAATAAATAATTAGCTGCACTATATCCGGTATCAATAGAATTTCTGACACCAATACTTACCTGCTGTTCAACATCATTAGCATAATAAGAAAACTCTTTTACCGTAAAATAATTCACAATTATAATGATAGAATAACAAAAATAAATCCATTTAAAAGACTTTGACAAGTCAATATTCCTATAGCTTCCTGAAATTGCAATAGTTGTTATTATCATCTGGACAAAGAGCATCCATATTTGCACTTTTTTCTCACTATCCACAAAAATATCCGTTCTTATTTCAAAATCGTAGAATAGTCTTATAGTTATAAGCGTCAGATATATAAACAATAATGAAACACCCAAATTGTAATCAATTTTTTTTCTGAAAGTAAAAAAAATCACTACAAGAGCAACACCTAAAGAAAATGCACGATAAGGAATTGTAACTGATTGACTAACACTTGCTATATCAGGTATAAATATAGAACATATAGAAGTAATAAGGTCAAAACCAACAAAAAATAGTACAAAGTTGAATGTAAATATGTGGTTGATAAAATTACTTTTCATAGCACTAATTATTCTTATTGCCAAAATATTTCTCAATTAAAAAAATACTATAAAGTGGTAATAATGAATCTATACTAGTTTTTAGAATAGCTATATATTCTTTATGGAAATCTCTTAATGTCTCTAAATAATATTTAAATGTTAAAGAAAACCCATTAAAATCATATTGCCCTTTAAAATATTTCCAACGATAAGTAAATGTTTTTATTCTATCTTTGATGCCAAATGGCAATCTAATTTTTGCCATTAAACTTTTTGCAGCTCCTTTGTTCTTAGAAAATGCTATATTATTTGGAATAAAATACTTATCAAACATGAATTTATTGTACAATTTTATGGCATAATCCTTTACGTTTGAGTTTATTTCCCAATTAATAGTATTCCATAATTTAGAATACGTGTCATCCCATAAAGGAATTCGCCAATCCACACCAAAATATTCATAAACCCTTACAGAATTAACGATATAATTTGATTGCCTATTCTGATTATTCCAATTACTAATTAAATCCCAGGTAATTACTTTATTGTCTTTTGATATAGTAGAATTTAATTCAAATCCAAGATTAGCCAGTACCTTTTTTTTGTATCGGATCTTTAATATATTCCCATTATAATAAATGTAATATAATAATTCTGCAATCGATATATTCCAGTTTAATAGATGATATGGCAGCTTATCCTCTTCAGGTATATTCATCTTATGCCCAGGAACAATAATTGCATTGTCTTCAATAATTCCTTTTTCTCTCAATTCTTTAAATGCTATGAAATCCTGAATATGAGCAGTAGTATTTAAATTCATTGCCCAAAATATATATTGATCATAAATCGGATCTCCAAGGATAGATAAACATTTTTCCTCATTATACTCTACATAATACCATGGGAAACCTAACTTATCTGCAACTTTTTTTGAGATTCTCACTTCAAAACTTTCGGCAATGCCATAAGTATAACAACTCACATTTTTCAAATTCAGTTTCTTGAAAACGCATGCCAATAAGCGTGAGTCATATCCGCCACTTAAAGGTATCCAAATGGGGCGGTCACCAATTGAAATAAGCATACGTCTAATTGCATTCTCCAAGTTATGAACGCTAACTTCCATTATATCTTCTTCAGACAAAATCACTTTCTCATAAATATGCTTATGATATTGATAAACAGCGACTTCTTCATGTATCTGAACATATGTGCCGGCAGAAACAATTTTACAATCGTTCAAAAAAGTCTGGTCTCCATGTAAATATCCTAAAGCTAGATAAGTCATTATTGCGCTCTCATTCGGTGAGTATTGAGGCACGGCATCAATTATAACTTTTGACTGATCTGTAATAATCCATTCGTTATTAATTTTTGCATACAATAGGGGATAAGTTTTTAACTTATCAGCTAACAGATAAATGTTCTTTTGATATTCAATTACTGCACTAAAATTTCCATTAAACTTTAATAATGTTTTATTTAAACTATTTTTTTTAATCGATTGAATCAATTCATCAAATATGTCTTGCTCGGATAATAATTTGTTTTCTATAAAAGCAAA
>Ga0224522_1000083_pt1 | contig 49885 bp, 44 predicted proteins | sample CFST25metaG_FD_182733 | JGI IMG/M metagenome (GOLD analysis project Ga0224522, IMG submission 182733) | Peat soil microbial communities from Stordalen Mire, Sweden - C.F.S.T25 | ecosystem: Environmental > Terrestrial > Soil > Wetlands > Peat | place: Sweden: Norrbotten County, Stordalen Mire...
GTGAATCAGAATCGTAAAGGGGAACGATTTTTTTTAAAATATTTGATAATAAAAGAATAGAAATAATTATTATTGTTATGTCTCTTATGAAGTGTTCCCAACCCTTAAATTGAGATTTATGTATTGAGTCTAAAAAAACGAATAAAAATATTATAGGATATATAATTATAATCCCGAATATTAATAAAAGAATATTATCATCATGAGGGTCATCAGTTCTTAATAATGCTCTGATGCTTGCATTATGTTCATAAAAATAACTCAAACATAAGCTTCCTATGCAAAAAGCGACAAAAATTAAAAAAGATTTAAATATCTTTGCAAATTTAAGATTGCTTAAATGTTCATCTAAATGGATATTAAATTTTTCCATAATGTAAATTTTTAAAAAGCTATTTTATCGCGCTCATTACCTAAATCCTCATATGGAGAGCATTTAATAAAAAATCAAATTCTTTTTATGATAACCAAAATTATTGAATCTTTAATATCATTCCCAAGCTTGGGCTTGAGAATAATGGAATAATTAAATTATATTATATCTTTAAGATCAGATATTTCAATTAGACAAGAATAAATTATAAAAAATTTTCTTTTAAAAAATCTAAAAAAGGCAAAGCTGAGTTATAAAGTTTAAATATTTCTTGAGGTGTTTTTTGTTCGTAAATAAATTCAGCGAAGTTACTATGAACCAAAATATTTCTTAAATGACCTATAGAAATAAAGGATTTGATTGATTCATCTATATCCGGATTGGTTTTAATTTTACTTTCTATTTCTTTTTTAAAAACTTCTCCAAATAGACTCCAAAATTGATTTGCATTATCACCAGGATTATCTGGTTTATCTTTTTTCCCCCAAGCAAATAAAGTATGATACCTTTGGTTAATAGCTTGTTTTTGAAGAAAATGGACTATTCTGTCATCACCTGATGATTTTTTTTCTACGAAATCAGAAAGAATTTTTGTAACTTGATCTTCAAAGTAACTTCCAGCAGATATAATTAATATTTTTCTAAAATAATCATTAAAATCATTTAATAAAGAAATATCATCTGATTTTAATAAAAAATTTGAAATTGCCTGATAATCAGTATTAATCTTATCGATAGAATTCATTCTAAAACTTCTTTTGCTTTTTCAATTCGTAAAAACACATTTAAAGTACTTGCTGTACTCGTTAAAGTTGCATTAACAAAATCATCATTTTCTTTTAATCTATTTATTTTCTCTTTTGTGGTATGTTTTATTGTAAAATTAGAATTTTTATAAGCATCACAACATATAGCTACGAATATAGATTCATAAACTGAAATATTAAATCTCCCTGTTTTAGAGAAAAATATTTTTTCATCAATTGTAATTATAAAATCAGTAAATTTTTTAAATAAATCTTCTAGATATTTAATTTGATCATTCGTAAAAGATTTTGCTTCCTTGGAATATATATTAAGAAATTTCGTTAAACTTGGCTTATATTTGAACCATTTTTCTAACATTGCAAAACCTCTTAATAATATTTCAATATCTTTCATATTTAAATCGGGTATTTCACTTGGAGTTAACTTTCGCCAGTTTTTATTTAAATTGATTTTATACAACATTTCATAAAATCTTGAATGATAAAGACTCGTCCGAATCTCTTGAGGTTTTAAATTTACTTGTCCAGTATTTAAACGATTAAATATCTCAAACATCACTGAATCTCCATCGTCTGGAGAATTTTGCTTTATGATAATATTTCTTATAGTTCTTAAATCAAGTGTATCTCTATCGAGTTCTAATAATGTTGAATAATTAAGTTTATTGAATTTATTAGGTAATTCAGGTAATTGTTCAGGTAATTTAAGATTAAAATCAGTAAAATAATCATTATCAGATAATATTTTATCCGGTATTCCAGAATCAGATTCATCAAATATTTTTCTCAATTCAATTCTTTTTTCCATTTTAGGAAACCGTTTTTTCTTAAAAAAATATATCGTGAAATATCTTTGTTGACCATCTATTACTAAAAATTTATTTTTTGCTTCTTCATACAAAAATATTTGTGGGATTGGAATTCCAATTAATATTGATTCGATTAATTTCGACGCTCTCTTAATATCCCATACATAATTTCGTTGAAACCCTGGAATTTTCACTATTCCCTTTCCAATAAAATCAAACAATGTATTAATATTAAAATCGTTTGGGGAAGCAGATATATTATAATCAATATAACTTATATCTTGTTCTTGATCTTGATCATCACCTTCATATTGTTCATTATTATTCTCTTGCAAATTGATATCGGATTTTTTCATAAATATTAATTTTAATTTGGCAAAATATATTATGTCTGAATATTTTAATAAAAACTTTAGATTTAAGAAATATTTAATATTTATTCATTCAATTTATTCCTATATTCACATTTGGATCAATTTGAGCTATCAATAATTAATGATAAAAGAAATATATCCGAACTATGTTTCGATATTTCGTCTTCTCTTTTATTAAATGTATAAAAACTTATTATTTTATTAAATGAATAAAAAAATAATAATTTTTTGTGTTTATAACTTATAATCAATTTATATTTAGAACTGCTTAGTATCACTTATATGACGAGAGTTTAAAATGAGTAAAGGAAATATTTTCAATTTAATTAATTTTTCACTTGACAAATAAGAATGTTTACCTTATATTGATATGGCTATATATATTATGGTTTTTTTTAATATTGCATGCTAAAGTTCTTTGACATAGACATCTCAAATAGTGAGATAGTGATTCCGGCTAAGAACATGCCGGAATGACAAAAATCAGATTAAATAGCGAAATGGTTTTCTCTGTGGGTTTCTGTGGCTTTTCTCAGAGATCTCTGTGGTATACTTTGCATTTTTTCAAAAAACCTAAATCACTGATTTTTCAATTCAAAATCCGTATAAAACCCGTACAAAATCCGTACGTTTTTTTATTCATTCGGGTTTTTTGGTCAAATGAATTATCTGTGTTTGTCTGTCTAAATCAGTGTCATCTGTGTGCAATTATCAAAATCGTTATATTTCCGAACATTTCCGAACAAAACCGGTACAAAATCGATACGAAAATAATATTTTTTTTGTAACAGAACTTTGAAGAGTTTTAAACGCAAAGAATGCAAAGGAATAGCGAAAGATCGCAAAGAAGAGCAAGAGATTAAATATACATTCGTTTTCTAAGTGAATATTGGGAACGATACATAAGGCAGGAGATCCCCGACAGGAGCATTCGGGGATGACAACTTTGGAGCATTCGGGGATGATAGTGGCAGAGAGTCCCGATAAAGAACATCGGGATGCAAAGAACGCACATTCGGGGATGACAGTGAAGGATGGGGATTCCCGACAGAAGTCCCGATAAAGAACATCGGGATGCAAAGAACGCACATTCGGGGATGACAACTTTGGTGCGTTCGGGAATGACAAGGTTGTGGATGGGGATTCCCGATAAAAACATTCGGGAATGACAGCGAAAGATTTAGGTAGTTTTATTTTTTTTATATTAAAAGAAAAATCTGTTAATATCTGTATCAATCAGTTTAATCTGTGTTCCTGCCTCTTCCGCATAAATATTTTGCACTTTCACACGATTTCTTTTCAATTTCTTTCACTTTTGTTTCTTTTCTGCTTCAACCCCGTTTCACACCGGGTTCATCCCCTTTTCATATTGTATGAAGTCGATTTGTTGTTTATTCAGTCACTTAATAATTTTATTTTCATATTTTTCATAGAAATTTATTCGTACATTAAATACCAACATGCAAAAAAAATTTTATTAAATGATATTACGAATAATCTCTATCATACTTTTGGTGTTCACGGGAATATGCGCGTGCTTCGGCGGGATTGTGCTGGTGATGGACCCGACGGGTTCAATTATACAAATGCCGGTTGAACTTTTAAAGCATAGCCCTTTTACGAATTTTTTAATTCCGGGTTTAATACTTCTGATCATTATCGGAATCGGAAGCATCGTTACAGCAGTAATTGTATTATTAAGGAATAAATATTTTCCGAAATTTATTACTGCTTCCGGCTCCGCATTGATAATATGGATAATCACTCAAATTTTTATGATACAAGCTTTAAGTTATCTGCATTTTATTTATGGTGGGATAGGTCTGATACTTTTAATTCTTGGTGTAATACAATGGAAAATAGAAAAATGGGTTAATGTATAGTTATGTAACAATTTAAATTAATATTCGTATTTAAAATAAAAATATATTGAAATGAAAAACAAAATTTACCGGAAATTATATTTAATAATATTCATTACGATTTTCTCATCCTCACTTTCATATTCTCAGGACTTTTCAACACTTTATAATTATTACAAGAGTAAGGATTTTTTTCATTTCCGTGATGGTGTAAAACCGTTTATATCATTGAATATTTCCTGGCAGAGAGCATATCTCGAAGCCTTATCTGACTGCACATTCGGTGATTTTCAAAATTCCAAAAAGAATATATCATTAATCTTAACTAAATATTATAAAGATATTCCTGACAGTTTGTTCAAGGATTTGTATTATGCTAAAGCAATAGTCCATATGAATCTTTATGAATACTATGAAGCTGCTGAGGCTTGCGAACAAATCAAAGCAAATTATTTAAAATATTTTACAAAGGATGAGTTGGATTCTTTTAATGATGATTATGATTTGTTTTCAGGTTTAAAGGATTGCCTTCCCCAGACAGTAACAAAAAATAATGATTCGAAAATAAAAGTCGAAAAAGATATGGCGGGTATGTTAAATATACCGCTTAAAATTAATGGAGTTGATAATAAATTTATATTTGATACCGGTGCGAATTTTTCCGTGATTGTTGAATCGGAAGCAATAAAACTTGGCATGAAAATATTAAAAAAAACCGTGCAGGTCTCTACATCGACTGAAGAAAAAACTGATGCTTATCTCGCCATCGCAGATTCAATATTTATCGGGGATATTAAAATTAAAAATGCTGCTTTTTATGTATTGAAAGATGAAAGCCTGACTTTCGGTCCGTACAAAATTATAGGGGTTATAGGAAATCCTATTATTCGTGCTTTCGGAGAAGTCAGAATTTCTAAAGATAATGAACTGACAATTCCCTTAATACCTGATAGCCTTTCTTTGGGTAACCTGGCGATGGATGGATTCACACCCATTATACAGGTTATCTGCGAAAATGATACTTTGTCTTTCGTGTTTGATTCAGGTGCTAATACTTCAACATTATATGAACCGTATCTGTTGAAAAATAAAAGTGAAATCGAAGGTAATTATACATTGACAGACATAACTATGGGAGGTGCAGGCGGGATGCATACGTATAAAGGATATATTCTCGATAATATAAAACTTCAAATCGGGAATTATTCCTGCATTTTAAAAAAGATTAGTTTGCTTGCTGAAAGGCCTAATTTTTCCGATAAGAACTTTTATGGAAAAATCGGTCAGGATTTCATTCAACAATTTGATACCGTCGTATATAATTATACCAATAAGTATATAGAATTTATTAAATAAAGACCGGTGCTCAGAAAATAGGAAATTGGAAAAAGGTAGTTGTAAATGTTAAATGTTAAAAAATAAAACAAATGAATATATTTTTATTCGTTATTTCTTAATTCTTAATTCGAAAATCTTAATTTTTTAATTTTATAAATTTTTAATTTTATAAATTATGTGGTTGAGAGTATGTCCCTGGTGGCTTGGTTATTTTTTGATTTGTCCTTACAGGAAAAAGTTACAAGACCCTGAAGCTATATTAAGTCCGTATTTAAAACCCGGAATGAAAGCCGTTGATTTCGGAAGTGCAATGGGATTTTTCAGTTTAACAATGGCTAAACTGGTCGGAGATTCCGGAAAAGTATATTGTATAGATATACAAAAAAGAATGCTATCCAGACTAATGAAGCGCGCGACTAAATCAGGATTCGAAAAAATTATCGAAACGAAGCTGGTTGAAAAAAAAGAAAATAATTTCGTTGATTTAAAAAACACTGCTGATTTTGCTTTGTTATTTGCGGTGGCTCACGAAGTACCTGACAGAGAAATGCTTTTCAAAGATTTATACAATATTCTTAAAAGCGGAGGAATCTTGCTTTTCTCCGAACCTTCAGATCATGTAAAAAAAGAAGCGTTTGAAAAATCCTTATCGTTTGCAATGAAAACGGGTTTCTCTCAAAAAGAAGAATTGACTATTAAAGGCGGACGTTCCGTTCTTCTGGAAAAAAAATAATTTATCTTTTTATAACATCATTGTAGGTATAAAATTCGTTGTCGAACATTATGCTCACCGGGATTGTGTTTGAAGAAATTTGTTCGTGGACCTCGATGTGCAGATGCGGCTCTATAGAATAACCTGAATTACCTGCTTCTCCGATATAATCATTTACTTTTACGGAATCGTATTTATTTATCTTTATTGAATTCGGTCTTAAATGAGCAAGCATAATGAACCTGTTTTCATTTTGTATAATCACATAATTTCCCGCTCTTTCCTTACCGTTTAATTCATTTGGAACATTGTCAGGAATATTTTTATCGATTGAAATAATCTTGCCGGCACACGGACTGTAAATTTTCTTTCCGTAAATTTCATAATCTTCGAGCGCTTTCGGAAAAATTGTATTTGCCCTGCTTCCAAGAGAATTTAATTTTACAATATCATAAGCATAAATCGAAAAGGAAGTATTGTAATGAATAAAATTTACAAACTTATTACTACCTCCCATTATGATATTATATTTTCCGTCTTTCATCGGAAAATTCAGGTTGATGGATTCGGAATGATATATCCTGCTCGTAAAATAATTGTATTCGGGTATTATCAGTAAAATAATTATAAAAAATTTCCAGGTATAATTAAAAATCCCTGATTTGTTTCCTCTCTGATATCTCGCAAAATAAAATAATGATGTGATGATGAACGCAATTAAAAAAATGTATTTCAGGTATAAACTCAGATAAATCCAGCCTCCGCAGAAATAACAAATAATAAAAATAAGGAATGAGATTATGTAATTAATGAAAGATGGATGTTTTTGCTTTAAGAGTATTAAAATGCAAATTGCGGATAATAATATTGTGACAATCAGTAGTATATTTGTTATCATTCTGATATTTTACAAGTTGACGATGTAAATATAACGAACCGTTGAATCGATTAAAATAAACTCTAAATACAAACCACGTTCCCACGCCGTAGCGTGTGTACGAAAACGCTGTTAAAATATCAATTCTCAATTGCTACGAGCTTTAGCTCGTGGGGAAATTAAAACCATTATTCGGCTTTAGCCCTTAACCTAAAGGCATTTTGGGCTAAAGCCCTAATATTGGATAATCTTAACCACGACTTGAAAGTCGTGGCAATTGAGCTAAATATATTGTTTTCAAACACTCTCCGTAGAATGGGAACGAGAGGTTTTGATAATATCCTTTAAAAAATTTTATTTATCTTTCTTGTCCGGTTTTTCGCGTTTGCTGAGAATCATATCGATTAAACCATATGTTTTAGCTTCTTCAGCTGTCATATAATTATCACGTTCTGCGTCCTTAGCAATCTGTTCCACCGTTTTGCCTGTGTGTTTTGAAATTATATTGTAAATGGTATCACGTGTTCTCAACATTTCTTTTGTATAAATCTCTATATCGGTAGCCTGTCCCTGTGTTCCGCCAAGCGGCTGGTGCATCATTATTTTCGAATTCGGTAATGCTATCCTTTTTGTTGCGGCACCGCCTGTTAAGAGAATCTGACCCATAGATGCTGCCATTCCTACACACGTCGTCGAAACATCGCACCTGATATACGCCATTGTATCATAGATAGCTAATCCTGCTGATATGCTTCCACCGGGAGAATTAATGTAGAGCATAATATCTTTATCGGGGTCTTCGTATTCCAGAAATAACAACTGTGCAACAATAAGAGAAGCAATTTCATCGAAGATTGGAGTTCCGAGAAATATCAGTCTCTCTTTTAATAACCTTGAATATATATCGTAAGCCCGTTCCCCTCTTGACGTTGATTCAACGACTATCGGGATGAGCTGGTTCTGTATCCTTTTTGCTTTGTCGAGCGATGCATTTAATTCTGCTTCTCTACTCTTAATTATGCTTGTGAAATCCATATTTATTTAAATTTAGTTTATGAAATTAAATCGTTTCCTTCGTTCCTCTCCCCGGGTCTTTTTATTTCTTCGACTTCATTTACAGTCGCATTTTCAATAATCATATCGAGAACTTTATTCGATAATAACCTTGAATTCAATTCATTATTCGCTTTATATATTTCTACCAGTTTATCTACAGGAATATTCAGCATCGATGCGTTTTTTTCGGCGAATTTTTTAATATCATCATCATTAATTTCAAGTTTTTCCTGCTCGATGAATTTGTCTTTTAAAAGATACCATTTTGCGTTAAATATCGCATCTGCTTTATTCTCTTTTTTAAATTCCTCTTCATCCAGAATCTTATGATGAGTATGACCTGCATGACGTTTTTTATAATCCTTATAAAAATCGTCAAGAATTAAATTTACATAATGGTCGGGCACATTGACATCATTCGATTTTACTAATTCCTTGAGCGCTGCATCCCTTAAATTTGATGAAGAAATTTCATCATACTGTGATTGTATTTCTTTTTTTATAAATGCAAATAGCTCTTCCTCGTTTTTTACGTCATCTTTACCTGTTATTTTTTTCAAGTTCTCTTCATTTAATTCAGGATAGATAATCTTTTCAATCTTTTTTGCGGTTGCTTTGAACTTTACAGAATCCCCTTTCGGGTTTATCGTGTCGATTAATTTTTCTTCGTTCTCCCGTATATTCGATAATGCAACTTTAAATTCTTTTTCCAGGTATTTATCACCTAAGTAAACACGTAAATCCTTAGAAACGTTTCCAATGATGGGATTTCCGGATTTATCGGTTTCCTGCAAATCTATGGTAACCATATATTCTTCGTCCAGAGCCTGTCCGTCGATTTCGTAAGTCGCCATTTTTAACTTTATTTTTTTGATTTCTTCCTCGGCAAGAGAGTCATCGATTACATAATTTGTTTTAGTAAGTTCAAATCCTTTATAATCATTGAGGATGATTTCAGGCAGAGTTTCAAATTCGACTTTGAAAGTAAATTTTTCTTTTGGCTTATAATCCATATCGGCAAGTGAACCCATTCCGACTATTTGTATTTTATTTTCGATTATATAATCTTTGAATGTATTATTCGCAATATCTTCGAGTGCGGAATATTCTATCGAATCTCCATACATTTTTTTAACAATTTGAATCGGTGCTTTCCCTTTTCTGAATCCCGGAATCTGAACCTTTTTTCTGTAATCTATCATGGCTTTTTCAAAATGGGGAGTAAGTTCCTCATACGTAAGCACGGCTTCAAGTTCCTTTTTACAGTTAACTAAGTCTTTGATATTTATATCCAATTTGCAATATTTTGGTTTTTAAAAAAATAAGATACTCAAGATAAAAAGTATTTACAATGAAATTTGGCATATAAAATGCATTTGGAATCGAATTTGCGGTGATTCCTTTTATTGTTAACATAATTTATTGTCGAATTGTTACAAAATTTATTTATAATATTCGTCGTTCTTATTACCAAGCTCCTGCTTGGTAAAATAATATCATAGCTTGAAAAAACGATGACAAACTTTCTTGCTCAATTGCCACGAGCTTGAGCTCGTGGAATAATTTCATCAAAACAGGGCTTTAGCCCTAAACTTTTATGAGTATTGGGCTAAAGCCCGTTTAAAAGCGATCTGAATCCACGACTTAAAAGTCGTGGCTATTGAACCACGAAATAAATTCTTATAAACTGTATTTTTCCCATTTTTAAAATATGCATTAAAAAGTAAATAAATTTTAATGATTAATTTTCCTAAATTGCATTCAACATATTAAAATGGAGGTTAAAAATAGTAATGCAGAAAGAAAGAGTATTGACTGACACAGATTTGTGGTGCTTAATTGCACAGAGTTCTTATGGTGTAACACACAGACCTTTGAATTTAGAAGGAGCAGTTTTAACAAATGCAAAATTGCAAGGTGCTAATCTTACAAACGCAAACTTACAAAACTCGGATTTATCCGGTGCTAATCTTGCGAAAGCCAATTTATCAGGTGTAAATCTTACAGGCTCTAATTTAACGGGGGCAAATTTATCGGAAGCAAAACTTAATGGCGCCAATCTTAACGGCGTAAATTTATCCGAAACAATTTTAAAAGGAACGGATTTGCAGGGTGCAGACCTTTCCGGTCATAATTTAAAGGGAGCTGATTTAACCGGTGCAGATTTAAGCGATGCAAAACTTACAGACGCAGATTTATCGGGAGCTAAGTTATCGGAAGCAAAACTCTGGCGTGCAAAACTTACTGAAGCAAAATTATTGGAAGCAAAGCTCTCGGGTGCTAATCTGCAGGGTGCGGATTTATCAGGACATAATTTGAGCGGAATTGATTTATCGGAATCAAAACTCTCAGGTGCTAATCTGCAGGGAACAGATTTTTCGGGGGCAAATTTAAGCGAAGCCGTACTCTGGAGAGCAAATCTGACTGATGCAAATCTGACTGATGCAAATTTAAGCAACGCAAATCTGCAGAATGCAGAGCTTTCAGGAGCAGTATTTCTAAGAGCAAATTTAACAGATGCAAAATTATCCGGTGCGAATTTATACGGAGCCAATCTTTGGTATGCAGAACTAAAAGGAGCAAACCTGAAAGAAGCTAAATTGGATAATGTTATTGGATATGTTCCTAAGAAAAGCAGTGCGAAGTAGTTGTAATAAAGTTATAAAGTTATAAAGTTATAAAGTTATAAAGTTATAAAGTTATAAAGTTAAGAAGTTAAAGAAGTTAAAGAAGTTAAGAAGTTAAAGAATAATATTAATTTTATAAATTTTACGAATTTTATAATTTTCGAATTTTAAAAAATATATTATTTTATCTCTTTAATAAAATTTCATTTTTGACTAAATTGAAATAATATATACGATTTTTTGATTTATGCGCCCGTAGCTCAGCCGGATAGAGCAATAGCCTTCTAAGCTATAGGTCATTGGTTCGAATCCAATCGGGCGTACTTCTTCCAATTTTAAATGTTAAATTTTAAATGTTAAATTAAGAGCTTATTCAAGTTTCCTCGATTTAATCAATTGTTATATTTAATCTCATGAACTCATATTTCGTATTTTAGTATCCAGTATCCAGCATTTAACATTTAACATTGTTTTTGACCGCTTTTTACATTTCCATTTAAATTATTAATAATTAACTTATTTTTTCTAATTTTTTTGATATAAATTATTAATTTTTTTGCTGAAAAAGTATAATTTTCTAAGTTTATTCTTAATAATATTCCTGTCATTTTTTGTAAAAGAGACATATTCTCAAATTAAAGTTTTTGAGCGTCCTTTAGTAAAAGATACTGTAAATAAAGGTCTTTTTTGGGAAAGTGACAAAAGAATTAAAATCGATTTAAATGGAAAATGGAATGTTTCCTTCGATGATGGATTAAATTATTCCAATATTTCTGTTCCTTCTGCTTATAAATATAATGGTACTGCTCTTTTCAAAAAAGATTTCAAAGTATCCGATTCTTTGCTTAAATATTTTTGTTTTCTTTTAGTCGCCGAAGGCATAAATTACGAATCTGAAGTGAAAATAAATAATATCTTCATTACCCGTCACTTCGGCGGTTTTGATTCTTACATATTACCGCTAGATGAAAATGTTATAAAAAATGACAACGAAATTTTTGTAAAAATCGAAAGTAAACTCGATAATTCAAGTACAATCCCGTTAGCGAACCAGATTAATTATTCCGATAATTACGGCGGTATCAACAAGGATATTTACATTATAGCCGTTCCGAAAATTTTTATTTTTTTTACAAAATTCTCTTATCAGTTTGAATCAGATAATTCCGTCAGAATAACGAATGTAATAGATGTTAATTCCGAAAACCTTTCAAATTTAAAAACAGAATCAAAAGATTTTACAATAAAGACTTTAGTAATTAGAAAATCCACCGGTGAAACAGCAGCTGAAAGCAGCACGGGCAAAATAAATATTGTAGATTACCAGACGCAAAATATTACCAACGAATTCATATTAAAAAATCCTTTATTATGGTCTGCAGATTCTCCCGAATTATATTTAATCAAAACCATAATATATTCACAGGATAAAATAATTGATTATAAAATATTTGAATCCGGATTCAGCAATATCAAACTCCGGCCTGATAATATGATGGTTAACGGAAAACCTGTAAAAATTAACGGAATTAATTATTATGAGGACCAGCCGAAATCGGGTTCAGCACTTGATTATTTCGAAACTGAAAAAGATCTGTTAAAAATAAAGGACTATGGTTTTAATTGCATAAGGGTTCCGGGAAGGTCAGCTCATCCGTATATTATTAATATTTGCAACCGTATAGGTTTATTTTTACTCCAGGAAATTCCATTTAACGAAGTTCCGGAGATAACATTATCATCGAGAAAATATATTCAGGATGCGGAAGAATATATGGAAAGTATTATAAAAAGAGATATGAGTTCTCCCTGCATAGTAGCATGGGGAATCGGGAATAACTTCGATGTCAGTTGCAAGCCGGCTGTTGCATACGTCAAATTAATGAAAAATAATATTTCCGCTTTGGATTCAAGAAGACCGATGTATTATACAACAAAGAATATAAAAGATGATATTTGCCAGGAATTTGCTGATTTTGAAGGAATAAACTTTTCAACGCGTAATTATGAAAAAATTCAGGAAAATGTAAATGAAATCAGAGCCGGCAATAGAAATAACAGGATAATATTTGCTGCTTCTTACGGTATTTGTGTTACTAATGATAACAGGAACGGGTTCGGGGATTTATTTTCGATTGAAGCGCAGTCTAAGTTATTATCTGAATCACATAAAACATTTACAGACTCATTTTTCGGAAATTTTGTATCTTCATTTGCAGACTGGAACAGTTGTTTACCGTTAAATTTTCCTCAGAGTGTAAATCAATATTTAAAAACAGACGGTATTTTCGACTACTACAGGGAGCCGAAATTTTCAGCGGGAATATTGAAAAGAATAAATTATAATCAGAGTTTTCAAAAAATTCCCGAGGGTTCAGGCGAAAAACGATATACCGATTTAAATTATATATTCATAATTTTCGGAATCACTGTAATAATTATATTTATTTCTCTGTTAAGCAAACTCAGATATTTTAAAGAAAATATACTGAAGAGTATAATTACACCGAAAAATTTTACAATGTTCATCAAGGAACAAATTGTGATATCATCGACGAGAAATTTGATTCTGAGTCTTCTGATTGCATCAAGCATAGCATTATATTTCTCTTCATTAATATATTATTTGAGAAGCAATATACTTTTCGATATGATTATAGCAAACACAATATCGAATAGCACAGGAAAAATGATATTTTCTGATATTGCAAATTCACCTTTGAAAATTTTGTCATTAACAATATTAATTTCTCTTGCCTTTTTACATTTAATCGGTGGTATAGTTTTTCTTCTGAACAGATTTTCATATAGAAAAGTGTATTTCCGAACCGTTTATACTGCGACCATCTGGTCATTCATACCTATGTTGATATTTCTGCCGGTTGGTATGATATTTTATAAATTAATTTCGTCTAATACGGAATATATTTCCTGGTCAATAATTTTATTCGCAGTTTTATTACTGTATTCATTAGTAAAATTAATCTCAAGTATAAGGATAATATTTGAGACTCCTGCTCTAAAAACATATATTTACGGTATTTTAACATTAATATTTTTTACAGGCGGCTTTTATGTGTATTTTAATTTTATTCATTCCACTATAAGAATAATAAATTTAATTTTAAGTTACAGAATATAAATTTACTAACTAATTGTATCTATCTAAATTAGAAATATTCGGTTTTAAAACTTTTCCTGAGAAGACGGTCATCGAATTCGACAGCGGAGTATCGGCAGTCGTAGGTCCGAACGGTTCAGGGAAATCCAATATTGTGGATGCAATTAGATGGGTACTCGGAGAACAGGGAGATAGAATATTAAGAAGCGCAAGAAGAGAAGATGTGGTATTTAACGGAACTGAAAAAAGAAAACCGCTGAGTGTAGCCGAAGTTTCTCTCACAATTCAAAACAGCAAAAATATATTACCGACGGAATATTCGGAGGTGCAAATTGCGAGAAGGTTTTTCAGAAGCGGTGATACGGAATATTATTTAAACGGAACTAAAGTAAGGTTGAAGGATATAAGGAATCTTTTCGTTGACACGGGAATAGGTCCTGATTCTTATTCCGTAATCGAGTTAAAGATGGTAGAGTTGATGCTTTCAGCAGTTAAAAATGACAGAAGAAAAATGTTCGAGGAAGCGGCGGGAATAGTTTCTTACAAACAAAACAGGGATTTGACAATTAACCGTCTCGAATCGGTACACGAACATCTGCAAAGGGTTAATGATGTTATCCGTGAAAAGCAAAGAAATGTTAATTCACTGGAACGGCAGGCAAGAAGAAATGAAGAAGCAAGAGTTATATCAGAAAATTTAAAAAATCTCGAAATATTCATAAGTAATTATGATTTTAAACAATTAATAGACGAAATAAAAGAAATAAAAGACCATGAGCATGAAAATATTTCTTTGAAAGAAAAGCTTTCAATCGAAATTCAGGAAAATGATGACAAATACGATATAATACATAATGAAATACAAACATTTGAAACCACTTTAAATGATTTAAGTTTACAATTAGCCGGACAAAAAGAAAGTATAAATGAAATAGAGAAAATCAATCTGGTAACAGAAGAAAAAATAGACAATTATGAAAAAAATATCAACAGGTTAAGCGGTGAAAATAATAACCTTAAAGAAAATATTGAAAAAAATTCAGAAAAAATAATTGAATTAAAAAATAAAGTTTCTGTATTACAAAGCACCATCGATATTTCGGAAAACTCACTCTACGAAAAGAAAGAAAAAGTAGATTCCACAATAAAAGTAATAAACGAGAAAAAAGATGACATTAAATCAATCGGGATAAAATTAAAGGACATCAATAAAATTGTTAACGAAAATAAAAGTAACTATCAGTCAAATAAAATTAAATTAGACAACAATCTCGAAAGGCTTAAAAGAATATCGGAAGTTAACGAGAAAAATTTGGTCAGTGTAAAAGAATTAGAAAACGATAAAAATATATTTGAAAGCAAACATAAAATAGCAAACGAAGCACTGAAAAAAGCCGATTCTGAATTTTTGAAGTATACTGAATTAAAAAACAGATATGCGGAAAAAATATACGAATACGAGAAAACACTTTCCGATAAAAAATTAGAGCTGCAAAAGAGAAACAGCAAAATAACATATCTTAAAAATCTTCTTGAAACCTTCGAAGATTATGCCGAAGGCATCAAATACCTTGTTAAGGATAAAAAATTCGAAAACATAATCACGTTAATTGATTCGATAGAAACGGATGATAAATTTAAAATTGCAATTGAAACGGCGTTAGGGGAAGTTACAAATTATTTAATTCTCGATGATTCGAGAGAACTTAATAAATTAATCAATAATTTAACTGAATCGGATAAAGGTAAAGTTACATTTATTTTAAATGATAAGCTGACTTACAAAAATCCTTTTCTCGGAGGATACTGGGACTATAAACCCGAATTTTTAACAGAAAAGGGCGTATATGGATTTGCAGATGAACTGGTCAGGTGCAATAATAAAGAGCACAAATTACTTATGAGATATATCCTCGATGAATACATCATTGTTGAAGATATTGAAACAGCTTTCAGGCTTTCTAAAGATAATTATTATAAATTTATAACTCTTGCCGGAGACATTGTCACAGAAAGTTTTATAAGGGCAGGTGGAAAGGTAAAAGAAGAAAGCGTAAGATTAGGCAGGGAAAAGCAGATTGCAAAATTAATTCAGGAATATGATATTTTTAATAAAGAAATAGAAGAATTTGAAATAAACCTCAATAAGCTAAAAGATGAAAATAAGAAGATTGAATTAGAAAGGTATAAAAGCGTAGTTGATGAATTAACAAAAAACGTCAACGAACTTACCAAGGATATTTCAATAAGTAATTTCAAAATTGAAGAAATAAACAAGAATATAAATTTTAATGAAAAGACTTATAATGAGATAAAATCCGAAAATAAAACATTAGACAGCCTAATCAATGTTCTGATAGAAAATGTTATAAAAAGTGAGAACGAGCAATCGAATCTCGATAAAGAATTATCTTTTCTTTCTGACGAATTTAACGAAATAGAGCAAAATTACAGGTTATTTCTGAATGATTATAACAGCTTCAATCTTGAATTAACCAAATTAAGGAATGAATTTAAAAACGAAGAATCAACTCTTCATCGTATAAACAATACAATTGATTTTCAAAAACAGCAAATTATAAAGAACAGCGTACAAATCACTGAAGAAAATGACTTACTTAAAGAATTATCTGCGAAGATTGAGGAAAATGAAAAGAAATTAACTGAACTAAGACAGGCTGAAGAAAACATATCGGAAAAATATAACAAAGAAAAAAATATATTCGACCAGAAGAAATTAATACAGAACAGGATAGAATTAGAGCAAAGAAGCAAAAGGCAACAATTTGACAAAGTGTCGCAAAAACTGATTGACTCCCAGATAAGAATAAAAGAAAATGAGTTGAAATCAAGCCAGTTAAATGATTATATAACTAAGAAATACGAAACCGGAATTTCGGAAAATTTTGAAGAATTAAAGAATAGTGAAAACATTATAAAAGTGCTTGAAGAATTTATCACAGCAACAGATGAAATCGATATAGACAGAACCAGAGAAAGAGCAGACGACCTTACGGATAAACTGAAAAAATTAGGCGGTTACCAGCAAATGGTATGGCAGGATTTTGAATTTGAAAAGGAAGAACTTCAAAAAATGATTGACCAGAGAAACGACCTGATTGAATCAGAAAAAGATATACGAAAAACAATAGAACGAATAAATACGGAAGCCAGGGAAAGGTTCCTAAAGACATTCGAACAAATCCGTCAGAATTTTATTCATATTTTTAAAGAACTTTTCCAGGAAGGTGATGAGGCAAATTTAAAATTAGTTTATGATGAAGATGAAGACGGCAAAGTTATAGATGACCCTCTGGAAGCTAAAATAGAAATCATAGCAAAACCAAGAGGCAAAAGACCGACCTCGATAGAATTGCTATCCGGCGGAGAAAAGACATTAACTGCCATAGCACTGCTTTTTGCAATTTATCTCGTAAAACCATCTCCATTTTGCATATTAGACGAAGTTGATGCACCACTTGATGTCGCTAATTTAGCGAGATTCAACAAGATGATTAGAAAATTCTCTCAGAATACACAATTTATTTTGATTACGCATAACGAAAGAACAATGGAAAAAGTCGACAAATTATACGGTGTAACTATGCAGGAACCCGGCGTTACTACTATTGTTGAAACAAAATTTAAAAACAATTAATTTGGAAAGCACCGGTAAGATAACAAAAAAAGAACCCAAATTAAAAATATTTTGTGATTTTGACGGGACCGTGACAAAAAATGATGTTTGGGTATCGGCACTCGGAAAATTTATCAAAGATAAAGAAAAATTTCAGATAGTATGTGATGAATTTATAAACAACGTAATTACCTCCCGCGAATGCAATGTAAGAGAGCTTGCTCTGGTAGAAAATTTCAGTTTTGAAAAATTCAACGAGTATATTGACGAGGAAGAATTAGACGATTATTTCAGGGATTTCTTAAAATATTGCGAAATAAATGGATATGAAATTTTCCTTTTAAGCGAAGGCCTTGATTATTATATAAATTATATTCTTGAACGGGAAAAATTAAATTTAAAATTTTTCAGCAATAAATTAATTCGCAGTTATGAAAATGGTAAGATTAAATTAAGCTGCGATTTTCCTTATACTGATGAAGTATGTAATTATTGCGGAATGAGTAAAAGGAATATACTTATAAATAATACAAATGACTGGGATAATGAAATATCGGTTTTTATCGGTGATGGAGTTTCGGATTATTGTGCAAGTAATTATGCGGATATTGTTTTCGCTAAAAAAAGATTAGCATCATACTGCTGGAAGAATAATATTACTTATTATGAATTCAAGAATTTTAATGATATAATCAACAAACTGGAAAAATTGAAAATCAAACACAAGATTAGGCAAAGACAAAATGCAAGAATATTGAGAAGAGATGTTTTTTTAGGTGGATAGTTTTTTTACAAAATTTAAATATAAAATGAAAAATTTAGGAAAAATATTTTTTAGATACAGAAGTTACTCGCCATTGCCATTTGTTATATTAATGATACTTTTTATGAAACCAACATTAATTAGTATTATTATCGGCTTGCTTATAACTTTTTGCGGGGAATTTATCAGGTTATGGGCAGTCAGCTATGCCGGAAGCGAAACCCGAACGACATCCGGCGTCGGAGGGACACAACTGGTAACACAGGGACCTTTTGGATTTGTTAGAAACCCTTTATACATTGGAAATATCACAATTTATTTTGGTTTGGGATTAATGAGTTTATCACTTTTCCCGTATTTGCAGATAATTGCACTTACCTTCTTTATATTTCAATATTATTGTATTATTTTGGAAGAAGAAGAATATCTTGAAAATACATTTAAAGATAAATTTATTTCATATAAAAAAATAGTAAACAGGTTCATTCCAAAAAAATGTAACTTGCCTGAAGATTTGAAATCAGACATAAAGATTGATATTAAAAATGGTCTGAATTCTGAAAAAAGGTCTTTACAATCAATATCTATAATAACTTTTTTAATACTTGCATTTTATATCTATTATATATTAAAAAGTTAATTATAAAAACAGAGGTTATACAATTTGCCGAAAGTATAACTTTAGATATTAATCTATTGACTATTATTTTTATGATAGTTAATTTACGAGAAGGGAATTGGAGAATAATTATTAAATAACATAATCTTTAAACCAGCATAGAATAAGATTTGTGGTTCTTATTCTTGGAGTTAAAAAATGAAAAATATATATAATTTATTATTTATTATCATATTAACTGGCTTCGTCTCCAATATTTATCCCCAAGACTATACAAATCCAAAAATGAATCCAGAAATGAAGGGATATAAAATCAAGGGTTATTTTCAAATAACTCCTTTAGGTGGATTTATAGTTCCTATGTTTGTATTATCAGATAATTATTACACGAGCGGAAATGCCGGTTTTGATTTATCATACAGAATAAACAGAGAGACTGCGTTGTTTTTCGAATCACATTTCAATTTTTTAAGCCCGGTAGATTCTTTAGCACCGAGTAGCAGTTATTTAGTTTTTGGCGTTGGTTCAAGGTTTTACTGGCGGGCGAGAGGTGTCAGGTCAAGTTTCTATTTCGAAGCAGCAACCGGACCTTATATACATTTTTTTAGTTCTTATACGACTCCACAAGGTAGTTTTGCCTCTTCGACAGAATTTAATTGGGGAGGTAATGCTGGTTTTGGAGGAGAAATTGTATTAACAAATAGCCTCTTTTTTACTTTAAAAGGAAAGTATAATGCAATCTTTTCAAATAAAGGCACGATGAGTTTTATATGCGGCCAAAGTGGGTTGTCAATCAGATTATAAAACAATCTTCTTAAATTCTTAATAATTATTTTTATTAATAATAATTTCAGGATATCTCCCTCAATAATGATTAATATCATTCCATCATTAAAATTGATTTATTTGTTTTAATACAAAAAATATTTAATTATATTGAATTTATTATCAAATTAATTTATCACTTTGGAGCAGTCAAAAAAAAATATTTTCATAATTACCGGTGAAACATCGGGTGACATGCACGGTGCTGAATTAATAAAATCCATTAAAAAAAAGCGAGATGACATTACTTTTTCGGGTATAGGCGGTGAGTTATTAAAAAGTGAAAATGTAAAACTGATTCATAATTTTTCAGAAATAAATTTTATCGGATTTTCGTCTGTAATCAAGAACTATGCAAAAATAAAATCCGTATTAAATGACACTATAGAATATATAATGCGCACAAATCCTGATATTTTGATACTTGTAGATTTTCCCGGATTTAATTTAAAAATTGCCGAATCCGTTCGGAAAAATTTTAAGGGAAAAATAATTTATTATATTTCTCCGCAAATCTGGGCATGGCATAAAAGCAGAGTAAAAAAGATGAAACATATACTGGATAAAATGCTTGTGATCTTTCCTTTTGAGGTTGATTTTTACGAAAAAGAAGGTATAAAAGCCGATTATGTCGGACATCCATTAATTAATAGAATCGATAATTTTCTATTCGGGAATAATAAAATTGCGAATGATAAAATAATCATTACAATACTGCCGGGAACGCGTGAGGAAGAAATTAAAAGGATGTATCCCGTTCTTGCAAATACGGCGAACAGGTTTTCAGAAAAATTTAATGCGGGAATTAATGTAGTCTACCCATCAAACACAGATTTATTAAAATATCAAAAAGGCAAGCTTAATAATAATTTCAATTTAATTCCTAATACGGGTTCAAATATTTACAAAACTTTATTGAATTCCAATCTCGTATTTACAAAATTTGGTACTTCCACTTTAGAATGTGCTTTTTTGGGAACACCATTCGTAACGGCATACAAAGCAAATTATTTAAATTATTACATTGTTAAGATGTTATCAAATGTGAAGTATGTGTCCCTTCCGAATATTCTTTTAAATAAAAGAATTGTTTCAGAATTTTTACAGGGAGAAATGACTGTTGATAATTTATACAATGAAGGTAATAAGATTATACTGGATATGGAATACAGGGAAAATATGATAAAGAACTTAAGGCTCGTGAAAGAAATATTTATAAATACACCTGTTGCTAAAAGTGCACAGGACATAATCATAGAAGAACTATGAATTTAAGGATATTATTGCTTCCTTTCACAGCGATATATTATATAATTATTTATATAAGAAACAAATTTTATGATATCGGATTATTCAAAACATATTCTCCCGGTGTTCCGGTTATATCGGTAGGAAACATATCTACGGGGGGGACCGGAAAAACTCCAACGGTTATTTTGCTGGCTGAACAATTAATAAACGCAAATAAGAGAATTGCAGTCATATCGAGAGGATACAAACGCAAAACGAATAAAAGCTTATTGGTTTTTGACGGTGCTAAAATATTATGCGGGCCTGATGAATGCGGAGATGAAGTTTACATGATAGCAGAATATTTCAAAAATCAAAAAAATGTAATAATAGCCGTAGGAAATGATAAGTATGAAACAGCAAAGTATATTACAGCAAAATTCAAACCCGATGTAATTATTCTCGATGACGCATTTCAGCACAGAAAGATTGCAAGAAATATAGATTTGGTACTTTTAGATATGAATGATATATATAAAAATAAATTTTCAAATTCGTATGTATTACCTGCGGGTAATTTAAGGGAAGGCTTAAGAAATTTAAATAGAGCAGATATAATATTAAAAAACTTTAAATTCGATATTTCAAAAGAATCAAAAGATTTTGATAATTATTGTAATGAAATTTATAACATAAATTACCATTATCATTCAATAAATAGTGATAAAGCAGAAAATATTATAATAGATAAACCGTTAATAGCATTTTGCGGAATCGCAAAACCGGATTCATTCTTTCTGGCTCTGGAAGATAAAGGATTCCGCATAAAGGAAAAAATATCTTTCAAAGATCATTTTGAATATGAAAAAAGTGATATAGAAAATTTAATAAAATATTATTCTGATGATATATCATTCATAACAACCGAAAAAGATTTTATTAAAATTAAACATTTCAGAGAATTTACAGATAAATATCCTGTTTATTATTTAAAAATATCAGTTTATTTTGAAAAAGGGTTTGATAAATTTCAAAATACTATATTTAAACTATTTTAATAATTATGCAGAAAATTGGAATCTCGAAGCCAAATAAAAGTCTCGAAAGATACCTGGACTGGCTGAATTATTTTAACGTAGCTTACGAAATCCTGGATTGGAATAAAAAGGAAGATTTAACAAAAATTAACGATTGTAAGGGGCTCATACTTACGGGCGGAGTGGACATTTACCCTGAAATTTATTGTGATTGGGAAACTGATAAAGAAAGAGGAAATTTTATACCTGAGCGGGATGGTTTCGAATTAAAACTACTCGAACAAGCAATCGAAAAAAATTTACCCGTTCTCGGGATATGCAGGGGCTGCCAGTTAATTAATGTTTATTATAAAGGCAACCTGATTTATGATATTGAATCAATCCGGAATGTTAATCACAATAAAATCTCGGAAGAGGAACCAAGAATGCACGAAGTGAATATATATGAAGGAACAATATTAAAAAATATAATCGGTCTTGAAAATGGAATTGTAACCAGCACACACCATCAATCTGTCGACAGGGTGGGAGAAGGTTTAGCCGTGAATGCAAAGTCGTCCGATGGGATTGTAGAGGGAATAGAATATTTAAATAAGAGCAGTAATCATTTTTTACTCGGCATACAATGGCACCCGGAAAAATTTTCTGACTTCAATAATCCATTTTCAAAAAATATATTGTATAAATTTGTAGAAGAGACGTTGAAATCATGAGAGAAAAAACGAATTACACATTATTCTTAATATCGAATATTCTGATGTGTTTTTGTTTTTGTTTTGTGATTTCCTGTTCAGCATCCAGACATGAAAGCGGAGATGCAAACAACACAAAAATAGAATGGACTATCGGAGAAATAAAAAGAAAAATAAGTGATAATTCATCCAGGCTTAGATCGTTTAACGCTGAAGGAGATATAACAATCGACACACCCGAAATGAGCAACAGCGGGTCGATGGTTGTAAGCATTATTAAACCGGATAGTATATTTGTAAAAATAGAAGGTCCTTTCGGATTATCGGTTGCGAGTATGCTGATTACAAGAAAAAATTTCATATATTACAATGCAATGGATAATATAGTATTTAGAGGAAATTCGAGTTCTGCAAATCTGAGTGCAATACTGAACTTTAAAATTAATTTTGACGATTTAATTAACAGCTTCAGCGGTTCAGTTGTTTTTGATGATACAGGTGATTCAAATTCAACTTTGACAAAAGAAGGAAGTGATATAGTTCTTACAATAGTTGATTCTGACAAAGATGAAGTAAAAAAATATTGGGTGGATTCTAAATACTTTTTAATTAACAAATATAATATATATAATAAATCCGGACAATTATTATTTAACGCGGAATATACTAATTATGAAAACATAAACAATTTGTATTTTCCATCAAATATTACTGTAAATAAGCCGAAAGAGAAACAGCATCTATGGTTAAATTATACCGATAAAACGATCAACAATAATTATCTGAATTTTAAACTGAAAATACCAAAAAGTGCGAAAGAAATAAACTGGGATTAAAATGAAGAATATATTTTTTTATATAATTTACCTGGCTTTAGTGGTTAATTTTGTTTACGCAGATTATGACCGTAAGGACGATTTGCAAAAACAAATTGAAGTATATAATTATGAAATAGGTTATTTAAATGATCTTATAAAAAAGAATTTTAACGAAATAAATTTACAAAATCAAAAATTACGGGAAATTAACGACAATATTATTCTTCTGTCTTCACTTATTTCCAACAGTAATTTCCCGAAAGGAGATTTCAAAGAAAAACTAATTACTACCGAAGCCGATTATATAAAATATAAAGGGAAAATCGATAAACTAAAATCAGATTTCAGGAAAAAAATTCTTTGGTTATACAAAAATGGTACGGATTATGAATTAGAAATATTGTTTTCATCAAAATCATTTAACGATTTTTATACAAGACTCGAGTACATGAATAAAATATCGCAAATAAGAAAAAATGATTTTTTTAGAATTAACCAGGAACAGTCATTGATCGAAGAGAAGCAAAAAATTCTGAAAATGAGCAAAGATGAATTTGATAAATATATTAATGAGAAAAAAGATGATTACAGACAAATAACAGATGAAAAGAACAAGATAGAAAATATTATCAGGCAAAGAAAAGACGAAAATGAAAACTATATCAGACAAATCGGAAAAATGGAATATCTAATTACAAAGAGACAAAATGATATGAAAATGATATCTGAAGATTTTATTTACAAAACCGATTCTAATATAACTTATAAAAATATATCGTTTGACGGGCTCAAAGGATTATTGATACTGCCGGTTCAGAGTTTGGATATAATTTCCGATTACGGAAAATCAGTTGACCCTTCAACCAGATCGGTCATTTATAATAATGGTGTGGATGTCTCCATAGCAAAAGGTTCGTTCGTTAAAAACGTGGCAGACGGATATGTTGAAGATATAATTTATATTCCACTTTATGGCACTACAGTGATAATAAACCATAATAATAATTACAGAACAATTTATTCGATTTTAAAAGAAATAAATGTAAGTATAAATGAAAAAGTCCCTGCCGGTAAAATCATAGCGAAGACAGGTGAAAATTTGAACGGGCAATCTTTCCATTTTGAACTCTGGCGCGATACAACACCCTTAGACCCCAAGCAATGGATGAAAAAAGGTGCTTTAGTAAGTGCTAAATAATACTCAACCTGATTGATGAATATAAATTTAACAAAATACAAAGTATCGGTAATATTATCCGTATTTAACAGGAAACAAAAATTAATCCGGGCAATAAAATCTATTCTAATACAAACCTTTAAAAATTATGAGTTAATTATAATCGATGACGGAAGCACAGATGCTGTAGAAAAAATTTTATTCCCAATATTAAAAAAGCACAATAATTTTAAATACATACGGCATTCTAACAGGCATACTGTATTATCCTTGAACACAGGGTTGAAAATTGCGGAAGGTGAATTTATTACATTTCTTGATTCGGACGATGAATATTCACCGGAACATTTAGAAAAAAGAGTCAATTTTTTCAAAAAGAATAAGAAAGTAGACTTAATTCACTCCCCTGCTTTATTAGAAGGCGACGAAAAAGATTTTTACGTTATAGATGCGCGAAATAAAAAGAAGCTTATTCATTTAAATGACTGCATAATCGGTGCAACTTTATTCGGAAAGAGAGAGGTCTTTTTTGAGCTCGGAGGATTCCGGAAAATTTATTCTTACGATTCGGATTTTTTCAGGAGAGCTAAAAAGAAATTTAATATTGAAGAATTAAATATTCCGACATATACATACTACAGGGATTCAAAAGACAGTGTTCTTACATTAATAAAGAAAAAATTAAAAAATAAGTGAACATACACGAATATTACATCAAAGAGTGCATTAAATTAGCAAAAAAAGGAATTGGTTATGTATCACCCAATCCCCTTGTTGGAAGCGTAATAGTTAAAAATAACAAAATAATCGGAAAAGGATTTCATAAAGTATTCGGACAATCTCATGCCGAGGTGAATGCCATTATCGATGCTAAAAAGAATGGTTATAATTTAAATGGAACCTCGTTATATGTAAACCTCGAGCCCTGCAATCATTTTGGGAAAACCCCTCCGTGTACGGAAGCAATTATCAAAGATAAAATCAGGAATGTAATAATAGGCATGAACGACCCCAATAAAAATGTAAGCGGAAATGGCATAAAAAAATTAAAAGAATCCGGAATAAATGTAACATCGGGAATATTAGAAAAAGAATGTGAAGAGTTAAATAAATTTTTTGTAAAATACATAACAAAATCTACTCCATACATAACACTTAAAATTGCTCAAAGCATCGATGCAAAAATTGCTTTAAACAATTTTAAATCAAAATGGATAACAAACGATGAATCAAGAATATTTGTTCACAAATTAAGAAGTCGGTACGATTCTGTATTAATCGGCAAGAATACGGCAATTTACGACAATCCATCCCTTACAGTTCGTGGAACAAAGGGTAGAAATCCATTCAGATTTGTAATCGACAGGAAAGGGTCACTCCCATCTGATTTAAATCTTTATACAGATGAAAATTTTTTAAATACATATACTTTTATTTCTTCAAAATATTCAGAATTAAAAAAAATCTCCGCCAAAGAAATAAATAAAATATTTTTAAAAGAAATTAATCATAATATTCCACTGAAAGAAATTTTAAAATCAATATTTAAACTTGAGATTGCCAGTATACTCGTGGAAGGCGGGGGCAATTTATTCAGCCGGTTTATAAACGAAGATTTATTTGATGATGTATATTTTATAGTGGCGCCGAAGATTATAGGCAAAGGTATTTCTTATTCCGGGGATTTTGAATTAAATAGATTATCGGAATCTAAATTTTTAAATTTGGATAAAGTAATAACTTCCAATGGAGATATTATTTTATATTATAAAAATATAAAAAAAGGGAAATAATGTTTACCGGAATTGTAACAGATATGGGCAATATTGTCGCCAATAAAATAAAAGGAGACAGCATTAAATTTTTAGTAGAACCTACTATCAGGCAGTATTTAAACGGGGTCAGGAAAGGTTATAGCATGTCAATAAACGGTGCCTGTATGACGGTCGAAGCCGTAAAAGGGCATAAATTTGAATTTACAACCATAAACGAATCATTAAGCAAAACCAATCTCGGCGATTTGAAAATCGGTAGTTTTGTAAATCTCGAGAAACCGATGAAAATAGATGCGACACTCGACGGGCATATAGTTCAGGGTCATGTTGATTCGACTGGAATAGTAAAAAAAATAAATCAACTTAAAGACAGCTGGGAATATTTTATAGAATTTTCATCAAAATTCAGAAACAATATCATATACGTCGGTTCAATTTCCGTAAACGGAGTTTCATTAACTATAGCTGAGATTGTTAAAGAGTCAAAAAAATCTGTTTTGATAAAAGTAGCAATTATTCCTCATACATATAACGTAACAAATTTTAAATTCCTTAAGCCAAAAGACAGGGTAAATTTAGAGTTTGATATGCTGGGAAAATATGCCGTAAGACTTCTAACAAACAAATAATATGTTTTTACCGTAAACTTTTAAGTATTTCCGTACAGAGTTTTACTTCATCAATTTTATTCATACATACAAAAGTTTTTATCGGGCATCTGTTGCCTCCATGAACAGAGCAGGGGCGACATTTGAGACCATTTGTCTGAAAAATCGTATCATGAGTTCCGTAAGGATAAAAGCCAAATTCAGGAACAGTTGCACCAAAAATTGCAATTACTTTTGTACCAACCGCATTCGCTAAATGCATTGGAGCAGAGTCATTTGATATCAGAACCGAAGAACGTTTTATTAATTCTGCAGATTGCAAAGGTGTAAGTTTTCCCGCCGAATTAAAGGCATTAAAATTTTTACTTGAATAAATAATTTTTGAACAAAGACCTGAATCATCTTCCCCGCCAACAAATACTATTTTTGTTCCGAATTCGCGGAGAATATCCAATAATTTTATAAATTTTTCCTCGGGATATGTTTTTGTATACCATACAGAACCGGGTGCAACAGCAATAAACTTACCATCAATTTTATTTGCTGCCTGGAAATTCGATACAACATTTCTATCATCATCGGATGCGAAAAGCAAGGGTTTAATTATTTCTTTTTCAAAAATTCCGAATGGCGAAAGCAAGCTGAGATTTCTTTGAATCTCATGAATACTTTTATCATATTTCACAATTTTTTTATATAAAAATTGAAATGAAGATTTATTGTAAGAAATTGTAAGAGGGACCCTGGAGAAATAACTTATAAAAGTACTTCTCAGGGAACGATGCGGAGAAAATATGACATCAAAATTCTTTTCTTTTATTCTCTTTAAAAGATTATAATAATTTTTTAATCCTTTATCTTTACCTCTTTTGTCATAAATAATAACTTCATCTATATCCGGATTATTCTCCAGTAAAACGGAAGTAGAAGGGATGCACAAAAATGATACAAATGAATCCGGTGAATATTTTTTTATAGACTGTACCAGAGGTAAAGTTAAAATAACATCTCCAAGGAACGCTGTTTGTATAATGAGAATTTTTTTATATTCAGTCAGATTTTTCAATTCTTAATATGTTTAAATCTTCTGTGAAACCATAGCCACTGTGATGGATTTTCCCTGATAACATTTTCAAGCTTTTTATTTATCCTTTGGGTAAGTATTGCAACATTTTCATCTGTAAATTCATTAATATCATCATAATTAATTTTATCTATATAAATATGATATTTAAAATTTTCATTTCTCTGGCAATATGAAAAAATTAATTCAGTTTTAAATTTAAGTGCCATTTTTGCCGGACCCGCGAATGTTGCAACTTTTTGGCCGAAAAAATCGGCGTACACAGAATAATCAGGATGAGCGGACTGGTCCATTAAAAATGCCACGATTTCATTTTGAAGAATCTTTTTGAAAATGGTTCTTAATGAAACACCGATTTCAATAATTTCATTTCCGCAAAGCTCCCTATACTCCGTAAGTTTTTCATTAACAAATCTATTGGATTGCGGCTTAGCTATTACATTTAATTTTGTACGAAAAATCTTAGCGTATGCAAAAGCCGAAATCTCCCAGTTTGAAATATGTCCGCTAATAAAGAAAATTCCCCTCCCCTTTTTTAACGCTGAGAAAACGAGTTCGTGTTGTTCGATGGAAACAAATTTTTCAATTAGTTCCTTACTCATTCTTGGAAGATATAATATCTCGAATAAATTTATACCGAGATTAATATAGCATTTTCTTATTATATCAATTTTCCATTTTAAATCTTCTTTTGGAAAACAAAGTGTCAGATTATCGAGTGCAACCTGCTTACGGATGGGGAGTAGATAAAAAAAAACAATCCGGTTAGTTTACCAAGTTTTTGAATAACCCTTAAAGGTAATTTTCTTAAAACAAACCCTACAAAGAGGAATATATATAATGTTAATCTATCAGCCATAAAATATAAAATCTCAAATATTATTTAAACTACATCACCAAATAGTGTTGCAGAATTCGTTCTTTTTATTTTAACATTTACTAAATCACCAATTTTGAAACTGCCTTTAGGAATGATAACAGATTTATTGCAATCTGTTCTTCCCATCAGGAAATCATCGGATTTTTTGCTTACTGATTCAAGCAAAACTTCCTTTGTTTTTCCGACTAAATTTTTATTTAAATTTGTCGATATTAAACTTTGAATTTCAATTATTTCCGAAAGCCTTCTCTTTTTAATTTCATCCGGTACATTGTTTTTCATTTCAAATGCTTTCGTATGTTCTCTCGGAGAATACGCAAACATAAATGCACCATCGTATTTTAATTCTTCCAGCAGTTCGATTGTTAATTTGTGGTCGTCCTCTGTTTCTCCCGGGAATCCGGAAATAATATCAGTTGATAGTCCGATTCCGGGCATAGCTTCTCTTGTCTTATTTAAAATACTTTTATAATGTTCAATTGTATACATTCTGTTCATCAATTTCAAAATCCTGTCAGAACCTGACTGAACGGGCAAATGTATATATTTACAGATATTATCATAAGACGCCATTGTTTCTATTAGTTTCAACGATAAATCATAAGGATGAGAAGTTATGTATCTAATTCTCATTTGAGGCACTGCTTTTGCACACATTTCAAGTAAATCTGCAAAATCAAAATTTCCATCACGATAAGAATTTACGTTCTGACCTAATAGAGTTACTTCTTTCAATCCATCATCAAAAAGTCTCCTGGTTTCATTTACTATACTTTCGTGCAGTCTGCTTCTTTCTCTTCCTCTCGTATAAGGAACGACACAAAATGTACAAAATTTATCACAGCCTCTCATAACAGAAATAAAAGCAGTAATCCCATCTTTACGGACAGGTGTAATATCATCATAAGTTTCGACTTTTGATAATTTAACAGCTATACCTTTTTCACCTGTTTCGATTAAGTTTTCAATCAGTCCCGGTATTTTTCTGAATTCATCGGGACCTACGATTAAATCTACAATACTCTGCTTGTCTATCAAATTTTTTCTCAGTCGTTCAGCCATGCAGCCCAGTATCCCGATTATCAGGTTTGGATTATTCTTTTTAAAGCTTTTTAAAACATTTAAACGGTTATAAATTTTTTTCTCGGCATTTTCCCGAACACTGCAGGTATTTAGAAGTATTATATCGGAATTGTTAATATCATTTGTTTCATTATAGCCGTAATTACTCAATACACTTAAGACTATCTCCGAATCTGCAAGATTCATCTGACAACCGTAAGTTTCAATGAAAACACTTTTATTATTTCCCGGTTTATGAAAATTAATATTTTCTTTTTCTTCTATGTTATTTAATATTTCGAACATCTGTTTCTTTATATAAATAATAAGTATTTATTCAACTTCTTTAAAAGTTTTTTTCATTAATATTTCTTTCACTATATCAGCAATTCCCTTTCCATCCATTTTCAGCATTTCATAAAGTTCCGCCGGTTTTCCATGTTCTATAAATTTATCCGGTAATCCATGCATCAAAATATCATTTTTAAATCTGTAGGATTCTGCGAATTCAACGATAGCACTGCCAAAACCGCCCACAATCGTGTTATCTTCAATTGTTAAAATTTTATCAAATCTTTTAAATATATCAAATAACATTTCCCTGTCGAGTGGTTTTACGAATCTCATATTGACGACTTCTGCAGATATACCTATTTCAGATAATAACGCGGCAGCTTTTTCTGAATGTATAACCATATTACCAATAGCAAGAATTGCAACATCTTTTCCTTTTCGAACAATTTCAGCTTTCCCGATTTCAATTTTTTCGAAATCTCCTATCTCAACACCAATAGCTTCACCTCGCGGATACCTCATCGCTATCGGTCCTTTTTTATACTGAGTTGCTGTAAACAACATATTTCTTAATTCACATTCATCTTTCGGAGCCATAACTACCATATTCGGAATTAATCTTAAATATGTAAGGTCAAATGCACCATGATGGGTAGGACCGTCTGACCCAACCAAACCACCTCTATCGAGAGAGAATATGACAGGGAGTTTCTGCAGAGCGACATCATGAACAATCTGGTCAAATGCTCTTTGCAAAAAAGTAGAATAGATTGCGACAACGGGCGTAAATCCTTCCGTAGCGAGACCTGCCGAAAATGTTACGGCGTGCTGCTCCGCAATTCCTACATCAAAATATCTTTTCGGAAATTCCTGTTGTAAAATATTTAATCCGGTTCCGTCAGACATAGCGGCACAAATACCGATTATCCTTTCATCTTTTCTTGCAAGTTCAGTAAGAGCTTCACCAAATATTTTAGTATATGAAGGTACCTTTGATTTAATAAGTTCTATTCCTGTAGCTTTGTCAAAAGGATTTAATGCATGTAATTTCTGAAAATGTTTTGAAGCGTAAGAAGGTCCTTTGCCTTTTTCAGTAAATATGTGCACGAGTACGGGTACATTTAATTTTTTAATTTCTTCAAGTACTTTTACGAGGCTTACGACATTATGTCCGTTAAAAGGTCCGAAATATCTGAAGCCAAGAGACTCGAACAACATACCCGGTGTAATCACACCTTTAAGTCCACCTTCGATTCGGGCGGCAATTGTTCTTAACCTGTCACTATTTTTCTTATCGAGTTTACCGGTGAGATTCCAAATTTTTGAACGGAATTTATTATAAGATTCATTTATCAATAAATCATTAAAATAATTCTGAAGCGTCCATACATTCGGAGCAATTGACATCTTGTTGTCATTTAATACAACAATTATGTCTTTTTTCAAAAGTCCTATATTATTCATAGCTTCATAAGCCATTCCACCAGTCATTGAGCCGTCACCAATGATAGCAATCACTTTATTATTCTTCTTCAGGTAATCCCGCGCAGTGGCTATTCCAAGTGCTGCTGAAAGAGACGTTGTTGCGTGCCCTGCTCCGAATACATCATATTCACTTTCGCTTCTTTTTAAAAAACCGCTGATACCATCTTTCTGCCTGATAGTAAACAAAGAATTTTTTCTGCCCGTTAAGATTTTATGAATGTAACCCTGATGTCCTACATCAAAAATTAATTTATCCTTTGGAGTATTAAAAACGTAATGAAGGGCTAAAGTCAGCTCAACAACACCGAGGGATGAGCCAAGGTGTCCGCCAATTTTAGAAATTGTATCAATTAAAAATTCCCGTATTTCATCGGATAGTTCCCTTAAATCCATAAGATTTAGTTTCTTTAAATCAGACGGGAACTCAATATTTTTTAAATATTTGGTGTTCTTTAAATCGAAAGGGATTTTTTCTTTCATTTTTGTTACAATTAATTTTAAAATCTTAATTTAACTCTTCCGAGTTTATCTTTTCAATTTTTAATTCAGCTTCGTTCAGTTTTTTCCTGCATATTTTCAAAAGTTTTAATCCTTCCTGGTAATAGCTCAGAACATCCTCGAGGGATATTTCCTCTATTTGATTTTCGAGAATATTCAGAATTTCCTCAAGACGGTTATAAGAATATTCAAATGAATCGATATCTGTTTTTTTCTTTGGCATTTTAAAAAAAAAATAATTATTCTACATCAGCATTAACATCGCCATCATAAAACCTGACTTTAATTTTATCATCAGGTTTTAAAATTACTTTTCTTGATACAATCTTATCCCCTTTAAGAACATACGTAAAACCCCTCTTCAAAGTTTGGTCAGGGCTCAAATTAAAAAATATTTTATCTTTATAATTCAAATTTTGTTTGTAAGAAGTAATCTTTTCTTTAACCAATTTTTCAAGGACTTTATATTGCTCATCATTTTTGATTTTATAATCATTCAGAACATCAAGAGGTCTGTTGAAAAAATAATTATTTGAAAAATTATTTAAAGAATCACTTAAACTTCTTACCTTATTTTTTATATATATCTTTATATTATAATCAATTTTATCAATTCTTTCAAGTAATTCATTTTTATCAGGAAAAATCATCTCAGCTGCGGCGGATGGCGTAGGAGCGCGCAAGTCAGCGACAAAATCACAAATCGTAAAATCGACCTCGTGACCAATAGCGCTCACAGTAGGAACACGCGATTTATAGACAGCCCTGGCAACCGCTTCTTCATTAAATGTCCACAAATCTTCGATAGAGCCTCCACCTCTGGCAATTACAAGTATATCGAGAGCATATTCAGGTTTATTCGCCTGTTCTATAGCTTTACACACACTTTCAATGGAACCTGAACCCTGCACATTAGCCGGGAAAAGGAACAAATTCGCAACAGGATATCTTTTTTTAGTGACATTTTTAAAATCTTCAATCACAGCTCCGGTTTCAGACGTAACTATTCCGACGCGCATTGGAAATTCCCGCAGGAGGCGTTTATGTGATTCTTCAAATAAACCTTCTTTAAGCAACTTATCTTTAAGTTGCTCAAATTTTAACTGCAAATCCCCTTTCCCGAAAGGCTGCATTCCGGAAACATCAATTTGATATGTTCCTCTCGGCTCATAAACTGTAATTCTTCCTTTTACGAGGACTTTTTGCCCGTCTTCAGGTTTAAATGTCAGATAATTGAATCGAGAACTCCAGAGAGTGGCACTGATTTGAGAATTTTCATCCTTTAATATGAAATAGCAATGACCTGAAGCTATATGCCGTTTAAAATTAGAAATTTCTCCGATTAGATATACATTTCTAAACTCATTTTCAACGAGAGATTTTAAATCACGTGTAAGTTCCGTTATTGTTAAAGGATTTGGCAAATTTAAATTATAAATTTTATTATTTATATTAAAATAACAATATGATTATAATAATTTAAGTGAAAAATTTCTGTTATTTCAATATTACAAAATAAAAAACCCCGGATTTTCAGCCGGGGTTTAATGCTGGAAGAGCGGGACTCGAACCCGCAACCCTTCGGTTAACAGCCGAATGCTCCACCATTGAGCTATCTTCCAAACAAGTTACAAATATAGTTTTCATAAAAAAAAGAATCAATGAGAAAGGAAATACGTTTCAATAAAAAATTATAAATTAAAAATGCAAAATTGAAAATTGAAAACTCATTCCCAATCGGAGATCGGGAATGAGGGGTGTAATGCATTCCCAATCGGGGATTGGGAATGAGGGGTGTAATGCATTCCTAATCGGGGATTGGGAATGAGGAAGTTAATATAACTCATAGAATTGTGGTTTGCATTACTAATCTATATTAACGATTTTTATTTGTATAGCAACATAAATGTTGCTGCATATTCAATATGGCATCGAGAAAATATAAAATATATCTGGAATATAACGGCACGAATTATGCAGGCTGGCAAATGCAAAAGAATCAAAAGACCGTTCAGGGTACATTAATAGACACTGTGAAAGAGATATTCAGAAAATCCAAAGGCGAAAACAAGTTTATAGATTTGCAGGGTTCAGGAAGGACAGACAGAGGTGTTCACGCGTATATGCAGGTCGCTCATCTTGAATGTGATACTATGCTCGCGCCGGAAATATTAAGAATTAAAATGAATGATGAACTGCCTTCCGATATTAATATTCTTGAAATTGAAAAGGCAGGCAATAATTTTCATGCGAGGTATTCGGCAAAAGCGAGGCAATATGTTTACAAAATATCCAAAAGAAGAACAGCATTTGAAAAAAGATTTGTATGGTGGATAAAAGACAGACTAAATTACAAAGCAATGGATGATTGTTGTAAGTTATTCAATGGTATGCACAATTTTATTTCCTTTTGTGATATTAATAACGAAGAGATTTCAACGAAAGTACTTGTAGATAAAATCTGGCTTGAAGAAGATGAAGATAAAATCTATATAAGAATTAAGGCTTCTCATTTTTTATGGAAAATGGTCAGAAGGGTGGTTGGAACATTAGTCGAGGTAGGAAGAGGCAATATAAGCAAAGAAAATATTGAAAAATTTCTCGAAACATATTCGGATATTCCGTCTAAACTTACCGCTCCGCCGTCCGGACTGTTTCTTGAGAAAGTTATTTATTAATTTCTTTCCCCGTCCCCGTATCTCTGAATATTTTTTCGGGAATTACAATCTTATTTTTCGATAGAATTTTTTTCTCATTTTCTTTTCGCATTTTATCGGATATTTTCACGGCTTCGACATAAGCGGAATTATAATCTAAACTCTGTTTCATCAGCTCGCGTTCTTTTAATTCAAGGGCTATAGAATATTCCGTTTCTTCACAGGTAACAGAAGCATCAATCCAGATTTCATTTTCCGGGATGAAATGGTATGCTAAATCATTTCCGCTGAATCCAAAATCAGGATATATGTTTTTTCTAACATCATAACCATCCACAATCCAGATTTTAATATTATTTTTTTCTCCATAAGGAATCCTGTAGATATTTTTTAATTTTATCATATCAGGCAAATCTTCTATTTCCTGTGTTGAATCAAAATCTATCGGAGCCACTTTTTTTAATCCTGTTTCGTGTTTACTGCAGATTTCAGAATAATTCCTTCTCATTATCAGCTCAATTGCAAGAGATGAATCGTGAGCATCGAAATAAGTCATGCCGAATTTAGCCATCAGGTTTCTTTCATTTATCTCGTGAATCAGAGTCGTTTCATATTCCTCTGAAGTAATTGAATTATCAATCCAAATTTCTTTTTCCGGAACGAACGGATACCTCTCTTCATTTCCGCCGTAAATAAATTCATTAAACATATTTTTTCTTATTATAGCACCGTCAACAATCCAGATCTGGAATCCATCTTTTTCACCGGCGTAATATCTATATATATTTTCGATACCTTTAGAATTTATATTTTCCGATTTATCAATTTCCTTTTTAGAGCAGGCGGAAAAAGAAATTACAAAGAAAAATAGAATAAATATTTTCTGAATACAGTTCATATAATATATTAATTTTTAAAAAGTATTTTTTTTCTCGAACGCTACGATTCTTCCGGTTACATTAGTTGAAGACCACTTCCCCTTTAAAAGATTCCAAGTAGAATTAAAATTAATTGTAACATCGTCATTATTATGGAATTTCAGGAAAACGATATCTGCCCTGCTTCTATCCGGGTTTTCAGTTCCTTCCAGAAAGCCGCTGATATTTCCAATCGATTCTTCATAAGAATCTAAAATTTTAAATTTGCCTTTTATTTTTGAATCATTAATTTTTGAGATATTAAAAATACCGGAGCATATCATATTCGAATCGTCATCGAACATTACAAAATTATATTCAGATTCGAATAGATGGTCAGATTTAAAAATTCCGCTTAGGATAGAGTTGCAGCCAATAAATATTACTGAAAACACGAAAAGAAATAAACAATTTATAAAAAATTTTATACGATTCATTTGATTCAATTAATTTGAATTTAAATTAGCTTTTTTAAATATGACGAATCTACCTTTTTTAAATACATCATTCCATTCACCGTTTGCCAGATTAATATTATTATCTATTTTCACCTTTATATCTCCGAAAAAATTCTTACCGAAAGCAAATTCAGCTTTACCGTCTTTTTTATTTATGGTTCCTATGATATCCCCTGATAAATTTAAAGATGGGTCGCTTTGATATTGTATTTGGTAATAACCTGTAAGTGTAGTATCAGCACGAGTTACGAACTGCATTTCACCTTTATTAATTAATTTCTCTCCCCATGAATCATACATTAAAAATATATATTCTCCATCGCTCAGATAATTATCGTTTAATACTGTCTCGATAACGGCAGAACAATTGAAAGAAGAACAGACAATGAAAACAAACAGAAGATATTTAAATATATACTGTATTATTGATGGCAATCTCATATCATGAATATTATTAAGAATTACAAAATTAATTATTAATTTCTGCTTAAAAATAGCATATAAACCATTAAATAACATATATATAGCGCAAACCAAAACCAGTGTATCAAAAAAGATATTCGAAGTCTGAAATTTCAATAATTTAGTTCAATATAAAACGTTATTCAAGGTAAACTCAAAAAGTTTTTGCTAAAAATGAATTAATTTACGTGCTTTAGCAGTAAAGAAAGCGTAAATCGAATTTTAAGTTCATTGACTTTGCAAATAAATAGGATTATTTTTAAGTTTGTCTTTTTAATAGATTAAAACACACGGAGTTAAACTTTGAAGAAAAATCTAACAAGAATTGTTATAACATTAATCTTTGTATTAGCCTCAATTATTTACATTTATCCGACATATAAAGATTATTCGTTGGGCAAACAGTTAAGTTCACTGACGGGAAACGACAGTATTGATTTTGTCACAAATAACGCTGAAAAAATAAGGGACGCAAGAGATGGCAGAATTAAATTAGGTCTTGACCTCAAAGGCGGTATGTATGTAGTGCTGGATGTTGACGTTGTAAAACTACTGGAAGATGTCGCAAAAACGAAAGATGATCCGACATTTGTAAAAATCCTGGAAGATTTAAAGGTTATTTCTGAAACTTCCGACGAGAATATTTTGACGATTTTCAAGCAAAAACTTGCTGAAAAAGGTTTAACTCTGAAGAATTTTTACGGTGAAATCACAGATGATGAATCCGCTATCGAGAAGAAACTTCAGGATGCCATAGATAATTCTATCGACAGAGCTATCAGCGTAGTAAGAAACCGTGTCGATAGGTATGGTGTTGCGGAGCCGCAAATTCAGAAAATCGGAGGAAAGAGAATCATCGTCGAACTTCCCGGAGTAAGCAATCCTGATGATGTAAGAAAACTCTTACAGGGAACGGCACAATTAACTTTCCAATTATTAAAAGAAGGTGATGCTGAAGCTAAGATTTTGAATGATATTAATAAAACTTTAGCGAAGTTAAAAGATTCTACAGGCACAAATTTTTCATCTTCAAATTTATTAATGACTGATGAAAGTAAAACAAAAGAAACTATTACCAAAGTTGATACAACTAAAAAGAAAACGGACAGCAAAGAAACAGCCGGGCAGAATAAAGATCAGAAGAAAGATGTGAAGAAAGAAACGGATAAGACAAAAAAAGATACAAGTAAAACAAAAAAGGATACTTTAAAAACAAAAAAGGATACTTTAAAAACTAAAAAAGATACTACAAATTTAAGTGATACTACCTCGGAAAGCGATACAACTAAATCTCAATACAACCCATTCTTCGAATTATTCGATGCAGAGCTTTCACAAAGTGCAGGGGGTCCGGTAGCATCTTCATTAAACAAGGAAAAAATTGAACGCATTCTTAAAATGGATGCTATCAAAGCTATATTGCCTTCAGATGTTCAGATTGCCTGGTCACAAAGAGTAATCGAAGCAAAAGGTGATAAATTTCAGGTTATGTATTTATTAAAGAAAGATGCTGAATTAACAGGAAAAGTTGTTACCGATGCCCGTGCAACGTTTGACCAGCAAAGCACCGGCAGACCTATAGTCGAAATGGAAATGAACAGTGAAGGAACCGCAGACTGGGCGAGAATAACAGGTGCAAATATTAATAAAAAATGTGCTATTGTTCTTGATGGTGTTGTCTATTCAGCTCCCGTAATCAAAAATAAAATCACGGGCGGCAGGTCGATGATTGAAGGTATGGCTAACCTTGAAGAAGCAAAACTTCTTGCAATTGTTTTGCAATCGGGTGCTTTACCGGCTCCGTTGAAAATCATTCAGGAAAGATCAGTAGGACCATCACTCGGCGAAGACTCAATCAGAAAAGGATTAACATCTTCATTACTTGCATTGATTTTCGTCGCATTATTTATGATTGTTTATTACAGATTCGGCGGTTCTATAGCAGACTTAGCTTTATTTATTAACGTTTTATTCGTGCTCGGAATAATGGCTTCGTTTAAAGCAACGTTTACGGTCCCCGGTATTGCAGGTTTAATTCTTACACTCGGTATGGCAGTCGATACGAACGTACTTATATTTGAAAGGATACGCGAAGAATTGCTGACGGGTAAACCTTTAAAGAGCGCACTTGAAATAGGTTATAAAAAAGCTTTCTCTGCAATCATTGATTCTCACTTAACAAGTGTCATAACAGGTATTATACTTTATATTTACGGAACAGGTCCGATTAAAGGATTTGCCGTCACATTACTCGCTGGTATTTGTTCAAACCTTTTCACAGCAATTGTAATAACACATTTTATATTTGATATATTATTGGAAAAGGGAAAGAAATTAAGTTTCGGTTAATCGCTTTAATAATTTTTTGTTAATTTCACAACAATCAAGTTTAAAAAAAATGAGAATTTTTCATAACACGCAAATAGATTTTTTAGGTAAAAGAAAATTATTTTATGTTGTATCACTCGTATTTATCGTAGTTGGTATGATAGTATTAAGTATTAACGGTATTCCAAGAGGTATCGACTTTCAGGGCGGCACAGAACTTCAGATGAGATTCGAAAAAGATGCAAATTCATCCGACATTAGAAGTATAATGGATAATGCAGGATTACCCGGGATGGAAATCAAGACAATGGGAGATGAAAAGAATTTACTTTTAAGAACACCTATTCAGGGTGAAGGTCAAACCGTAGCAGATAAAATTGAGGGTGCTTTGAAAGATAATTTAAAAGATAACCCTTTCCAGGTGATGCGAGTAGATAAGGTAGGTCCGAAAATAGGAAAAGAGCTGACTGAAAATGCTTTGAAAGCAGTTATTTTTTCGCTCTTCGGTATTTTAATTTATTTATCATTCCGTTTTCAGTTCGTCTATTCACTCGGAGCGGTTATAGCACTTTTTCATGATGTATTAATTACAATTTCAGCAGTCGCTATCAGTGATGCCTTGATTCCCGGATTAAGGCTCGAATTAAGCCAGACGATGCTTGCGGCGTTTTTGACTCTTATCGGTTTCTCCGTAAACGATACTGTTATCATTTTCGATAGAATCCGTGAGAATATTAAACTGTTTAAAAATGAAGATATTGAGAAAGTTATGAATAAGAGTGTTAATGCAACGTTGAGCAGAACAATTATTACAAGCGGTACAGTATTTCTGACAGTACTTGTTTTATTCTTATTCGGCGGTGAAGTTTTAAGAGACTTTTCATTCACATTTGGAATCGGTATTATTACCGGAACATATTCATCCGTATTCGTTGCAAGTTCTATTGTTGTTGACTGGAAACATTTCAGGTTATCAAAAGACAAATTAACAGTTGCAGCAAAAAGAAGATAGTAAATCAATAATTAAAGATAAATTTTATTAAATAATAATATATTATTGAAATTTAACAAATCAAATATTGATTTTGAATCAAAACCGTTCAGTGTAATCGAAATTCTGGATAATGAAATCGGTTTAGCAAACATGTCTGAACTGAAAAGCATTATCGAAAAAGAACTGGAAGAGGGCAATGTTTTCATTTGTTTGGATATGAAAAATATTAATGTGATTAACAGTTCAGGACTTGGTGTTTTGATTAGCTGTCTTTCTAAAATAAAATCCAGAGACGGTTTATTGAAATTACTAAATTTAAATGCAAAAATATTTAATATATTTAAGATTACAAAATTAAACTTAGTTTTCGATATTTCCTGATTACAGAATAATAAACCTCATATTATTTTTTGCATAATGATATAAATAAAATATCAAGTTTAATAAAACCCCGTCAGGGGTTTTTATATTTAATATGAGAATCTGCCAATTTATTTGAAATTAAAAAATTATTATGAGCAAAGTTACAATTTTGGTCGGTCTTCAGTGGGGAGATGAAGGTAAAGGTAAGATTGTAGATATTTTAAGTCCCGATTACGATATAGTTGCAAGATACCAGGGCGGTGCAAATGCAGGACACACAATAGTTTTCCAGGGAAAGAAATTCGTACTTCATTTAATCCCGTCGGGAATATTTACTGACGGAATCAAATGTGTTATCGGGAATGGTACTGTAATAGACCCGGAAGCCCTGTTAAATGAAATCGATATTATAAAAAACGAAGGAATAGATTTAGACGGCAGACTTTTTATAAGCAAAGATGCACACGTTATACTCCCCTACCATAAAATTGTGGACGCAATAAATGAAGATACTCAAAATAAAATCGGTACTACTAAAAAAGGAATCGGACCTGCATACTTCGATAAATATGCGCGAAGAGGTATTAGAATAGGTGACCTCGAACTCGATGAAGTATTAATCGAAAAGATTAAATCCAACATTCAGAATTTAAAAAATATTTTCCCGAATTCCGAAGAACTGAAGAAATTAAAAGAATCAGATGTTTTTAATATTCTGAAAGAACAATATAAATTAATTTCGAAATATTTTACAAATTCACAAAAGTATTTAAACGATTCAATTCAATCGGGTAAAAATGTACTGCTCGAAGGTGCGCAGGGTGCGCTGCTGGATGTTGATTTCGGTACATACCCGTTTATAACTTCTTCCAATCCGACAAGCGGCGGTGCGTGCACGGGTTCAGGCATTCCCCCGAATAAAATAAAAAACGTGGTAGGAATTTTCAAAGCTTATACAACCCGCGTAGGTGAAGGACCTTTCCCGACTGAACTTTTTGATGAAGACGGTAAAAACATTGCGAAAATCGGAAATGAGTTTGGTGCTACTACAGGACGGCCGCGCAGATGCGGATGGCTCGACCTCGTTGCATTAAAATATGCCTGCATGGTTGATGGTGTTACTGAGCTTGTAATTACTAAATCCGATGTACTCGATACTTTTACTGAAATTTCTTTATGTACCGAATACGATATAGAAGGTAAAATCACAGATGAATTTCCTACGAATGTAAATATTTTAAAAACTGCAATCCCGGTTCTTCATAAATTCAGAGGATGGAAAAAGAGTCTTAACGGAATTACCGATTACGAAAATTTACCATCGGAGTATAAAGAGTATTTACTCTTCATAGAAGATTATATTGGTATAAAGGTTAAATATATTTCAACCGGCGCTTCCCGGGAAGAAATAATTATCCTTCGCAATGTTAAATTGTAAATGTTAAATGTTAATTTAAGAGCAAAGAAACTTTTACAGATATATTATTATTCTGGTAGACGTAAATAATTTTCAGAAAATAATAATTTAAGACTAACACCGTAGGTGTGTTATGTTTATCGCAAACATCAAAACCTCAAATCAGAACTCCGTAGGAGTGATATGTTTATAGCCTATATCAAAACCTCAAATCAGAACTCCGTAGGAGTGATATGTTTATAGCAAAATCAAAGAAATCAGGATAATCAGTGATCAATATTTGTAAAGTTTGCATCCTTAATCTCGGGCTTAATCGGCTCTGCAGGAGCTTCTTTGGGAGTCTCAGGTGATATAGTAATTTGCCTGCCCTTCTTTTTATCAAAAAATACATCAATCGACAAAGAACCTGCTCCCGTGAAAATTGTGGCAATATTAATTGCGAGTAAAATAATATTAAAACTAAAAGGTAAATTTTCCGGAGCAACACCAACAGCAATTAATATTGATATATTAATTAATGCAAGAACAAAACTTGTTATAGGAGTAAACAAACCGATTATATACATCAAACCAAAAAACACTTCAACAAACGGAAGCGTAAATCCGAAAATGAAAGATAAATTTTCAGATAATATATTCATAGATTTTACGTGACCTACAAATGCTTCGAGATTAGTAATTTTTTCTAATCCGGCAATAAGAAAAAATAATCCGACAGAAAACCGAATTAAGAACAACCCAAAGGATGTACCGCCTTTTGCTTTATGAAAAATGCTCATAATTTTAATTATTTTAATTTAGTGTTAACTTATTGGTTCCTGTATATGTAAACAAAAGAAATTTTAAAAAGTATTAATTACCTGTGTTATATTGAAATCATTTCAATCCTTCAATCCATTTCGAAACTTCATCTATGATAGCAGGGTTAAAATTATTATAATAATATCCCGCAATTTTTGTATTAGCATAGCTTTCCTCCGGAGTTTTTGACGTTGCAAAACCGTGGTCCATATTCGGAATCAATAAAAATTTTCCTTTTCCCGGATGATAAGCATTAACAATATTCACAATATCTTCATGGTCCTTATTTGAGAAAGCTTCGAAATCCCCTTCTCCCCTGATTATCAGCACATTAGCATTGACACTTTTCCATACTTCAGCCATATTTAAATCCTGTAACTGCTGCCAGAATTTATAATTCCGCGACCAGACCTGGTCTCCGCCCGAATATTCAATATACTCTTTCATTTCCTTTTTCAGCTCATCTCCGATTGCCAAATCTTTCGGATGTTTTTTCAGTACCAGATAATCATATAAAACTTTTATCATATCCTGAACTACTTTTTCATTTTCTATATAATCGACACCGGTAATAGGATTTTGGAATCTGAACATTTCAATTATGTATTCATACCAGGTTTTCAATCCTGTCCCGCAGGCAATCACACCTTTTGCAATCCGGTTTTTATCTACCATCGGAGCTTCATATCCTCCAAGCGAATGACCAAAAATAAAAACATTATCTTTATCAACAAAATCATATTCAAGCATTTTTTGAAATCCTGCTTCGAATGCTTCAAGTTCTGTATTATAATCTATATCTATACAATCAGGTGTGTTGTAACAATCGCCTGTACCCGGCTTTTCAACTCTCACAACAGAATAGCCTCTTTCACTTAATTTATCCACAAGCTGACCATAAGGATGTTTGCCGATGTTATCGAGCGAGTAACATAAATATCCGGGAATAAAAAGTATCGTTTTAAATTTTCCGGTTGTTTTAGGTTTTGTAGTAATAATTCTTAAATAACCTTCTTTGAATTTTACTTCATCATAAATCACGTCATACTTATCTGATTTTTCAAAAGGCAAAGGGCTGGCTTCGCCATTAAACATTAGTTTTTCACCTGTTCTGTTAACTTCAAATTTGACGGGTGTTTTCTCTCTATAATTTTTAACGGCTTCGCGATATTCTTTTACTGAATTTAGTTTAATATCATTTATGGATTCTATTATATCATTTATTTTTAATCCCATTTTCTCACCGGTAGAATTCGGCGAAACATTAATTACAATTAATCCTTCTTTCGAAGAAAGATTTAAAGTGGTTTTGATGGAATCATTTATTTCAATGAGTCTTAACCCGAGAAAAGCTTTTCTGGGAATGTTTTGAGAATAAATTGAAGGGATGAAATAAAATAAAAAAAGCAGAAGTATAATTTTTTTCATAATGTAAAATAATTAATTTTAACAATTGGTATCACAATTTCAAAAAACTATTCCAGTATGTTTATCAAAAATAAAAATAGTTTTTATTCTTTCCAAGTGATAAGAAAAAAATTGTTTCCCGGCTAAAAAAGAGAGAAATTCGATATATTCCCCCCTTAGAAGGGGGGATGATGGTAAGAAGTGAGATATTAAAAAATATTTTAAATTAAAATAATAAAATTAACATAATCGTTTTTTATGAAAACAAACTTAAACAAAAGAAACTACTGTCCCGTTTAAATTTTATATGTGTTTATATGTATAAATATAATATAGTAATTAAAAGGTTTAACAACAAAATCGATTTGAATTTAAAATAAAATATAAGTTATGCAAATAAGTATAACTTATGAAGAATAATTTGAAAATGGAGTGAAATATACTCAATTAGAATCATCCCCCCAGCCCCCCTTCAAATGGGGGTATTGTGCAGCCCTCTTCAAATTGGAATACGTTGTGCATTCCTTCTTCAAAGGAGGGAACGTTTTGCATTCCCAAGTTGAAAGGGGATACAATGGAATACATATATCAAAATCTGCAAAGCAGAGCAAAGACTAAACGTGATTCTGCTTTTACCTGGTCAGGCTGCCAGCCGGGCGGAATTGTAGTTGTATTATAACCATCAGGTGATGTTACTCCTCCCGGACCTGCGAAATAAGGAACATTAGCTTCACGATGAACGAACTCAAGCCGCCACGTAATATTTTCTTCCGGCATCCAGTCAATGGTAGTAGAAGCATCCCATCCGTCAAATTTTGTTCCGGGTGATGTGTCGAAAATTTGTCCTGCAACACCTGTCGGAAGCAAAACAAGATAACGTCCCGGGTTGTGAATGAATCCGCCTCCAAATGTCCATCCAAAATGGTCGTTTGAAAACCATAATCGATTATATATCATTCCGCTGATAAAATTTTGTGCGGGACCACCGTCGCCACCAAAAGCAGTTACTCCATCACCGTTTTCAAATCCTAAATCGCCCGTTATTGAAAATGCGGCGCGATGTAAAAATTTTCCCGGATGATTATAATATCGAACTTCAAGACTATTATCGCTGTGAAACCTTATTCTGCCCGGTTTATCCTGTGTATCGGTTCCGTAATATTCATTTGATAACACTGATACTGATTCAACCGGTCTATATAAAATTTGCATACCTATTCCGGGATTTTCATTAAACTTTGCATACGTCTGCCACCCGTTTATTAACCATAGTTCGATTTTTAATTTATCGCTTGGAAAAGTTTGCAATCGCAATCCGTTAAAAAACCATGGAGTATTATCTGAAGTAAAGGAAGGCTGATAAGCCCAGTTTTCACAATTGTAATATGAAAAAAGTCCGACGTAAGACATAAAAATTCCTGCATCGAGATTTATTCCGTGCCAGGTATTCCAATGGTAACCTGCGTATGCTTCGCTAAAATAACGATAAGCATTTGCAAGGTCAAATTGTCCGCGTGTTGTACTGAAATCATTTCGCGGAACAACAGTAGCTCGCGTTCCTAACTGGAGAATAATTCTCCCGCGTACATTATTATAATGGAAATCGCCGCCTATGCTTGCAAATGATACCTCAAATTCATTATTGCGAGCAAGTGCGGTTGAACCGACAACCGTATTATCTATCGGATGTTGATTTGAATAAGTGTAATTCATATCGAGCATAAAACTTCCGGTGAAATATTTTGAATCTAACAGTTGTGTATGTCTTCTGTCATTTCCGTTGAGCCATGTGAAGTCACCGAATGCAAAAGGTTCGCTCGCTGTTTTTTGTTCATTTACGATTGAAGTATCGATTGACAAATTTTGATTTTCGCTTTGGACATTTATTTTTCCGGATTCCTGACTTAAAGAATCTTTTTTTATGTTAACCTGAGAATAAATCGAATGAATTAATAAAAAAGTTAAGCACATATTTATAATACTAACAGTTAGTATTTTTTTCATGGTATTAAATTATATTTTTAATAAAAATTTTATTTATGACTTTGATAAACCCACCTTGACCCGACAACTTTCGAATCAATATGAATTAGCTTATGCTTTAAGTTGTTTGTATTTAATACATTATTAGCAATAAAAACGGTGAACAAATAGAATATTGCAATAATAATTATTAATATTATTGACTTTTTCTTATTAACACTTGAATAATTCATTTTTATTGGATTAAAAATTTTTGTTTAATCATTTAATTCTGATAAAATCACCATTTCAAAAGGAAGATTTTCATTTAACACGTTATTATTCGTTATGGATTTTTTAATTCTCGCATCAATTTCATTAAGATTTATTCTTGGAACACCCAACACCCTTAGTTTGTCTCCTTTTGAAAGTGTCCTTACTGTTTTTTCAGGCTCCGAATCTTTTATAAAAATCATCCTGAGATTTGAATATAATAACTCCCCATCGTTATCATAAACATTACATAAAATAAATCTACCATCATTTTTCACATCAGGTAAATCGTTTATTTGTAATACGAAATCAACAAAATCATAACCCAAACCTTGTGTTATCAATGTAATCATGCTGTCATTAATTTTAACAGTACATTTCGCTGATGAAAATTTGCCGAATGCGGTTTCCGCACTGAAAATTCTATGGACATTAATTTCATCATTATAGCCTGTTAAATTAGTTTCGTTAATTTTGGTAACCGGAGTAAATTCAAATACGTGAGGTGGATTATAATCACTTAAAACTTCATTTCCTTCGCCTTGCGAAAAATTATCATTTCCTAAATAGTCGCACCAGAGCCTCCACACACCTTTTAAATTTATTTTTTCACCATTATTTTGAGATATAATATCGACAGCTTCTGCATCTGTTTTTGCATTAAAAATCTTAGCTACAACGGGCATTCCGATAAATTGACTTCTACCGGCAATAATTAAATCTTTACTTTTTTTAGAATTACTGACCGGTGGATTTTTACCGGTATAATTATTTGAATAAATATTAACATATTTATAGTTTGCTTTATCAAGATTGTAATCGATGCTTACGGTAATTTTATCTTTTATAAATTCAATAAAAGATTTTTTTAGGGAAATCTCGATTTGACTATTTGCAGTTGAGGCAAAAAGAATCAGTATAGACGCTATTATCAAATTTTTTATCTTCATTTTATATTATTTATTCAAATCTCTAACTACAAATTTAAACATTAAGTTGTGAGTATAATATAAAATGATTGACATAAATTATAAAAATTTTATAAATACGGATATTCTGTTGATTTTTTAACCTTTAATGAAAGTTTTATGTTCTATAATTTAATTATATGAAAGACAAGAAAGACATTACGGTGGTTGTAGCGATGAGCGGAGGCGTTGATTCTTCCGTTGCGGCTGTGCTACTAAAAGAAGAAGGATATAACCTTATCGGGATTACTATGAAAACGTGGGGATTCGATGACTTTCCCGAAAAAGATTCCGGTTGTTGTTCGCTGGAAACAATTTATAATGCAAGAAACGTTGCTAATCAGCTTGGAATTCCTCATTACACTCTGGACTTCACAGAAAAATTTAACGATACAGTTATAACTAATTTTATTTCCGAATATATGCAGGGGCATACTCCGAATCCTTGTGTGCTATGCAACAAAGTTATAAAATGGGGTGCACTTCTCGAAAAAGCCGAATCACTCGGAGCGGATTTTGTTGCGTCGGGACATTATGCTAATCTTTTTTTTGAAAACAGCAGATATTATGTATCGAGAGGAAAAGATTTAAACAAAGACCAGTCTTATGCGCTCTGGCAGGTTTCGCAATACGCTTTAAGTAAAACTCTGTTCCCTATCGGTTCATTTACTAAACCTGTAATCAGAGAAATCGCAAAGAAGCTCGACCTAAAATCCGCTGCAACTCCTGATTCGCAGGAAATCTGTTTCATTCCCGATGATGATTACAGGAAATTACTCGAAGTTCGGATTCCTGACATCAAAGAAAAATTAAATAATGGTGATATAGTTTATAAAGATAAAGTAATCGGAAAACATAAAGGTTACCCTTATTACACAATCGGACAAAGACGAGGTCTTGAAATCGCACTTGGCAAACCGGTCTATGTTACAAAAATAGATGCGGAAAATAATATAATTGTAGTTGATGATGAAGATGGATTATATACAAAAGAATTCGTTGCAAAAGAAATTAACCTGATGAAATATTCTGAAATTTCCACACCAATAAAAGCAGTTGTTAAAATAAGGTATAAAGACGCCGGCTCACCTGCAACACTGGAACAAATTAATGAATCTCACATCAAGGTAATTTTTGATGAACCGAAAAAGTCTATAACTCCCGGTCAATCCGCAGTTTTTTATGAAGGCGATGATTTAATTGGCGGCGGGATAATTCAATGAACAAATGTACTATGTTCAATGTACAATTTAAGACGTTAATTATTAATATAATTGTACATTGTACATTTGTTAATTGTACATTGATTATAATTGTACATTGTACATTTGTTAATTGTACATTGATTATAGTCTTTTATCCGTTCTGTTCAGGAAGTTTCTGATTATGGGGTCGGTTGATTTTATCAGTTCGTGAGGTGTTCCGTGAAAATAAATTTTACCATCCACCATCATTGCTACTTTATCTGCAATTCCATACACACTAAAGATGTCGTGAGTTACTATTATTGAAGTAACGTTCAATTTTTCTGCAAGCTCTTTAATAAGTTCATCAATTGCATCGCTCATAACGGGGTCAAGACCTGTTGTTGGTTCATCATAAAGTATATAACCCGGATTCGTAGAAAGGGAACGGGCAAGAGAAACTCTTTTTTTCATACCGCCTGAAAGGTCAGAGGGACTCATATTTTGTATTCCGGGTAATCCGACAAGTTCAAGTTTTTCTTCGACAACCTGTTTAATTTCGGCGTCGGTCATTTTTGTATTTTCTTTCAACGCAAGCCCGACATTTTCTTCAACGCTCATAGAATCGAAAAGCGCAGCTCCCTGGAATAAAAATCCGAAATTTTTTCTTATAGCATAAAGCTCTTTCCTCTTCATTTTGAATATATCTTTGCCTTTGAATAATATTTCGCCTTTATCAGGTGTCATTAAACCGATAATATGTTTAAGTAATACGGATTTACCGCATCCGCTTTTTCCGATAACAACTATTGTCTCGCCAGGCGGAATTATTAAATCAACACCTAGCAATACTTTATTTTTGCCAAATTGTTTCCAGAGGTCTTTTATCTCAATCATAAATAAATTTAGTTTAAATGAAATTTAAAAGAAATTTATAATTAAATACCCTTTATTACATTTATTTAAAATTGGATTATCATTAATTTGATGATTAGTTTGTCATTCCCTCGAAAACGGGAATCCAGAAAAGGTTTGTCATTTCCGCGAATGCGGGAATCCAGAAAAGGTTTGTCATTCCCGCGAATGCGGGAATCCAGAAAAGGTTTGTCATTCCCGCGAATGCGGGAATCCAGAAAAGGTTTGTCATTCCCGCGAAAGCGGGAATCCAGAAAAGGTTTGTCATTCCCGCGAATGCGGGAATCCAGAAAAGGTTTGTCATTCCCGCGAATGCGGGAATCCGGAAAAGGTTTGTCATTCCCGCGAATGCGGGAATCCGGAAAAGGTTTGTCATTCC